>Ga0302300_1000610_pt1 | contig 24126 bp, 21 predicted proteins | sample III_Palsa_E1_1_FD_198756 | JGI IMG/M metagenome (GOLD analysis project Ga0302300, IMG submission 198756) | Peat permafrost microbial communities from Stordalen Mire near Abisko, Sweden - III_Palsa_E1_1 | ecosystem: Environmental > Terrestrial > Soil > Palsa > Peat permafrost | place: Sweden... | reverse complement strand
CATGAAAAAAATTGCCTTGAAAACAATACGATGTGCACTGTAAAATACGGTATACAACAAAGTAAAGTACCAGGAGCCAACTTACCCAATGGTAAGTCAGCTGCTGATACTACAACGCATAAAAGATTCAACAACTTTGCTAATACTGTTCCGATTAGCTTCTTTGGTGTTTACGATACAGAAAGTTGCAACGAATACTTAGAACCTGATGCAAATCTTGGTTTCAATGGCATTACAACTAATAAGACTATTAAGGTATCACAACAGAAGAACATTTCGTGTTCAATTGTTGTTGCAAAATGGTTTGAAGATGCTAAGTCCTACAATCCTGCTGACACATTGTCAATGTATTATGACGATGAGGATGCTGCAAGCTTCATTTTGAAGTCTCTACCTAAGGTTGAAACATGGATAAAAGGTTATAAATGTAATGGTATTGTTACCGATGTTGAACTATTAAAGAACAAGGAGGGCAGTGACTTATTTGCAATTAACAAGCTACCAAATGATGCAATTGGTACAACATGCGACTGTTGTGGTAAAACTCGCGCCTTTGTCAAGGATACAGACCAGCTTTGGGCTCTTACCAAGTTTTACCCATACGAACCACACTACCAATCTAGGATTAGCAATGAGGGAACATATGTGTCATATGAGTATGAAACCTCCATTGTAGGTCCACCTGTTATTGTTAAGTACGTACCAAAACCTGGATTAACAACATACTTATGTACTGATCAATACAACATTGTCACTGAACCAATATCTGGTAATAAGGTGAGAGTATCGATTGAGACTGGTAAACCAATTATTTTAGTCAAAAAGGATAGCAAGAACAGATACTGTCCTGAGGACTTTGCAACTAGTAACAAGTTCTACACATTAGACGATATCGTTGCTGATGTCAAGTCCTTTCGTGTCATCAAGAACATTGTGTTCAAGATGCATCGTTGTATCAGGTGTATTAGTAAGAGTGACTACCAGGTTACTATTGCTGCTCATTACTTTCGTAACTATGAATGTCACTTCTTCATGAAGTCATTGAAGGACTGTCCCTATATCGAGATAGTTAAAGGTGGTGTAATTGCCAAGTCTATGGAGAAGATTCAACAAGTCATTGTTAGAGTTAAAGGTAGTGACTACACCTTCCGTTTCATTGATACATTCAACCATGTTACTGTACCACTTGACAAATGGACAAGTGCAGTCAAGGATGCTTGTTTGACTAAGTATGTTAAACCATGTTCTACTCATTCTAGTAACAGCTGTACAACTTGTGTTGATTACTGTAATGCAGATGTTAACAACAAATGTCAATTCAGTGATATTTGCAGTAAACATGATACATCTGTCAAGATGTTGGATCCTGAGCTTGCTAAGCAATACTTCCCCATATTGTTGAGTAGTAAATATGGAGGGTTGCCTCTTGACTTCTTGTTAGCCAAAGGTGTGTATCCTTATGACATGATAGTAAGTTATGAGTCACTGAACATTAAAGTAGCAGACGTAACATGGATGAACTTCAGGAACAAACTGTCTGATGCTTCTGATGCTAAGTGCAAATATATGTTCAAGGTGTTTGTGCAATCTGTTAAGTTACTTAATGACCATGACATTAAGGTGGAAGATATGCATGACTACACAAAATTCTACAATGAGTTAGACACGTTAATCACTATTGACAATGCAATGAATTACCGACATTTAATTATGAAGAGCTTCTTCATTGATCCTATCCATTATCCTACCATCTCAGGTGCTGCTAATGATTGTTTATATTTGTTTACTGCCATGACTTATTACGGTTGCAAGACTAATGAACAATTTAATCATTTGACTGGTTACAACAAGTACTTAGGCATTGATTTCATTGAAGCAGTCAAAATGTGGAGGGGTATTGAGGTGTGTACTGATCCAGAGATATACGACATGTTAGAACAGGGTAAACGAGGTGGTTTAACAGCTGTTATCCACAAGTTCACTGACAATGTAGAATGTAATACTGGTTTGGTACAAGGTGACTTGATCAATCTTTATGGAAAAGCTATGACCATGCCCTTACCGTATGATAAACATAAATGGGTCAAGCTTATGACTGAGGACATGTGCAAAGTAAGTAACTGTAACGTAGACTGTGATGAAGCCAACAAGTTAACCTTAAAACATCTCATAAAGGATTATTTGAACACTACCCAAAAGTATATGGATGATGATGAGGAAGCTATCCAGGTTATGACTGACCTTGAACGTAAGGATAATTACATGAAGACTCATGATGGATGTCTACCATATATCAAGTCAATAGTTGACTGGGATAAGTTAAAGTGCAAAAGTTACTTGGTTGAAGTCGACATTGACTACCCAGTCACCTTACATAATAAGCATCGTGCATATCCCAGGAAGATATCCAAGCTTTACTTTGAGGAGTCTATGAGACTCGGTTTCAACATGAACAAGGAGGAACATTATGTGGTAGAGATTAGTCGGTTAATTCAAATGTTGAATGAAGGACTACTAGTTACCAAAGTCCATCGTATATTGGAGTGTCAAGTTGTGCCATGGATGCGTGACTACATTATCCATAATACTGATAAGCGTAACATTATTAGACGTAATGGTGACAACATTTTTAGTACTATGTACAAGATGCTCAACAATGCTGTATATGGTAAACAGTTGGAGAACCCCAGATTGTACCGTGAATATAGAATTGTTTATGGTCAGAAACGTTTAGACTCAATGCGTATTGATCCCAAGTTTAAGGTAGATGATTCAAGGATGTTGCATGATGGTGAAGTTAAGGTTAAGACCAGACGTCGTATACGAAACACAGGTTCTATCATGACGGATGTGGATGAAGTTAATGTAACAAATAATGTGGTTGATGGAACAAATAATGTAACAAATGATGGAATAAAGGATGATAAAGATTACGTTAAGAACTATGCGATAGTTGGTAATCTTAGTTATGCTGATGATCCAAACAACAGGAAGAGTTCTATGTCGTTAACATGTGTTATGAAGACAAATCTGTATCACGAGGTATTTTTAGGTATATATATATAAACATATCGAATAATAGTAGGAAATAGTAAGTGAGAATCTCTCTTGAAGAACAGAGAGTTTGTTTTAGTACATATAATAATGTAAAACATTCATCTTTTAGCTCACTCTATGAGTAATGAGCTATTCTGTAATAGTATTAATATAACATAACGTTATTCTTGTTCTCAAGATCAAAAAAGAAGTATATGATAATATAGATAGGATTCTCATAAAGAATGGATATTTGTACATATCCATAGTCTTATCTGTGTTAGTGAGATAGTCTTACTTTCGAGGAAGAGAAAGGAAGAGAGAAGAGATGAATTACAATTAACAAAATAATATAAAGTATATGATTATTATCATAATAATATATATATATATATATATATATATTAGCCAAATTATTGTACATTATTCTTAATAATGTATTATGAAATATATGTTAACTTTTGAATACCATAATGTTAAATGTAAAACAGTATATATTTTTAATATCAACAATTGTACATTTATTAATGTTACTCTTCTTATCCCTTCTTCTCTTCCCTCTTTTATCTTTCCCCATCCTATCTTATTATATATTTTATTAATCTCTTTGTATCTACAAGATGTAAAAACAGGAGTTATACAAGTATAAATATCATCTGCTTATATCAAGCATAGTATTTACATTATGTTTAATATGTATAGTATGTGAATTACTGAGGTATCTTGTATGTTATGAACATGGAGTTGAATCACAAGATGTGGTGATACCAGAATAGATTACATCAGCTAAAAGCAGGGTGTGGTTACAATGTGCATCAAACTTCTTATACTCTTTGGTGTGTAAGTTATTATTTCTAAGTATAGCAATCTCAACGATGTATAAACAATGTGTACGAAATTCAGATCTAAAGGCATATATGTCATGATCACAATTACTATCATCATCATCATTAGTGGTATGATGTTTTGACATTAACGATATAATATTGTCGGCCACTTGATCACCATTGTTAAGTAAATTGTTAACTGCAAGTCTGGTGTCAATCTCTGTACCATATCTTACTTGTTTTGCAACCTCTACTACATATCTAATATGTGCGACCAACAGTGAAGATAACTTGTTACCGTGAGTGTTAATGTTCACATATTTAGATATCTCAATACATATGTCCTCTTGATTGTGTATTAACCTACGCATAATAGCGTTGAAGTTATTATTACTAATATCCCTAAGGTCATTGTCAATATCGTCATCATTATCACTACAAATATTATCACTACAACTATTATCACTACAACAATTATGAATATTTCTATCATCCGATGATGTAATAATGTTAATTTCATTAGTACAATACTGTATGTTAACACTATTATCTTTAGCACAATCGATGATACTGTCAATGATATTGTCAATGATAAATTTAATGTAAACTGCATGGTCAGTCCATAACTTACGCATGGTACCTTGTTGCGTAACTATTAAGCCTTGATTGTTACGTTGTCTATCACACTTACAATAGTACTCTCCAGTTATAACACAATCCATATGTTTTTACAGCAACAAATTTATATTAGATTTTTTACATTCGGTTACTATTTATTGTTATGGTATAAAGTTGACAATTTAATAATAGAAAGTGTTCTAAACACTTTTTACATTCAAAAGGTGTTGGTAACAGTACAACATCAATCATCATGGCTAATAACACAACTGATAACACAACTGATAACACAACTGATAATACAATTGAGTGTTGGTATAACAAGTGTAGACAGGTGTTACCACTGTCATTGGACAAGAAGGTAAGTCTTGGTTTCCTGCTCCAAAGTTGGCCCGTTGAATTTTATAACACTAATCTCAAGGAGATGACTATTGAGCGAATGATGGATACTGCTCATTTACTGGGTGTCGAAAATCTCATTGACTCCAAACTTCGCTCACGAGTTAAGATTTGGTTCTCAAATGTTCTCACCAGTCATGGTTATACAATTCACAATAACAAGTTCTGTTATGATGACAGTAATGAGCAGTATGATGCACTTGTTAGTGTTAAGATTGTACCCTTTCGCTTCTACACTGATCGAATGATTGAATACTTCACATGCAATAGCCATTGCACTACCAGTCAATTTATTCATGCCATTTACAACCAAGGTATGCAGAGGTTAAACGGTGGCTACTTAACTCCAACACTTATGCGACAGGTGGCTGAGTTTATCTCTACTCATGCACAGTACCAACAGGTTATGCAGTACTTGCAGAAAAAAGATAATACTGTTGTAAACAAAAGTATTGTTACTACCAAACACAAACATGGATCAAAACCATGGTATCAACAACCCAACTATCACGTACGATTTATTAGTTGCGATGAGGTAAAACTTTACAAGTTACTTGCTCATTTCGATGTTGTACCTCTCGTGATTAAGGGATGTGAGGTGTTCAAAGATGTGACCGTTACCAAACAATTTGAACCTATACTTCTTGAAACATGGCAGGACATCATCATGAATTACTATACTAGTAAACACTACAATATCACCAAGAGGTGTATTATGACTAACAATCAAGCATTAAACACCAATGACAATACCAAGTTCACACTATGTTATGATGCCAAGTCTAGGACTGATGGTGATATTGCTATTATAGCTAAGATTGTTTCATACCCATATGGTTGGAAGTATAATTATGAACTTGATGACTATCATAACAGCACTAATGATAGTGATAACGAGATTGTATCTATGGTGGATTAATATCACATATATGCAAAATGTCCATCTGTCCCTTGTTCCCTGTTCCCTCTCCCTCTCCTGTAACAAATTAAGTATCTCAGAGATATTTCATATCTACAATTACTATTGTAATAGTCAATACAATCTTGTCTTATGTGTGTTTTGGTTAGTTTTTGGTATAAAACTATCTTTGTAATGTTTTTTACAGTATATTTACTTGTTATATTAGAACTATTACATGGCAATATGTGTAAACAATAATCCACAACATTCATGTAGATGTGATAATAATTATTTATTAATTACGTGTGTAAAAGTCAAGTGAATATTGTAGATCCTTGATTAGTGATTGTCACTGCGTTTATCGATTATCACTGCGTTTATCGCTTGTCATAGCTCTTTTCTCTGGCGAAGCCTACCTGCGGTCTGAGGCATACCTTCGGTTCACACTTATTACAATGTAATGATATTTAATTGCCTAAGTTATATTTACAGATTATAATTCTTATTATGTATTTTGGTAGTTTGGATACAGACTATCTTTTGGTTACTACGGGTTATTTACCTGTTATATTGTTGAGATTACATGACTATCTGTGTAGGCAAGGATCCACAATATTCATGTAGATTATGCATGTAATTATTTGTTAACTACTAACACAATCACATGATTATTATGGATTCTTGTATAGCGCTTGTCACTGCGCTTATCGCAGCTCTTCTCTCCTCGGGTATTTTCTCTATCGGACATACCTTTGGTTTGCACGTATTGCCATATAACGATTCCTAATTCAACTGGTTATACATTCTTGGACATGTAGCTTTTTATACATGTGTCTGTTGATTGAATGAATTATTGTAACATTATGCATTACATATTATTATTGGTAATAACACTAGTACTTGATTATAACTTGTATATACTTAGTATATACATACAACTTCAAACGTTAGAAATGAGAGAGAAAATAAAAATATTGGGAGGGAAAAGGAAGAAAAAGAAGGGAGAAGGAAGGAGGGGAAAAGGAGAAGAGAAAGACATAAAACAATAGAACGCTAATTTAACTACTATTTACTTTTTTACATTCAAAGGATGTAAAACACGCATATGTTTGTATAATTAATACTTATGGATATGTTTGGTATTTTAAATATATGTATATATATATAGTTCACATGTAATAATTATGATAGTGGTGGATGTTAGTTATTGTTAGTGTTAAAATATTTACAAGTGAACATAAAATTAGTTATATGTGTGATATCGATAAATCATTCGTAATGTTATATATGTACATGAATATATACTATCACTTATTTATTTCACAATGAAATAAAGTAATCTGTAACTTGAAATATATATATATATATATATATATATTTTGCATTACTAGATATATCTACTTATATATTTTTCTTTCCTTGAGTGGACCTGGTACATCTGTCTCTCACTGTGCATCGGGAGTGTTACCAGTATGTTGACCGTTTCTATACCACATTTCACACAAGCCATATTTTTTACCATTCCTGTAATTACAGTGAGATTCAGGTTGACCATTAATGTACCAAGTTTCTTGTAGACCATCAAGTTGACCATCATTGTTACGTATAAAACGAAGACGAAGTTGTCCATTGGCATACCATGATTCTGTCTTTCCTACTGAGGAGTTGTTTTTGTAGTTTTGTTTATCTTGTATTTGTCCAGACGCATACCAAGATTCCCACAAACCACTTGCTTTTCCATCTATGTAAGTTCTCGTGGACATGAGTTGTTGTCCTTCATGACCAAAGGGTTTGGCAATCACCAGATGGTTCTCATCATGAATTTCATCTGAATCACGATACTCTCTCACATGTCGAAATTTTTCGTTGTCATGTTCATCCAACTGATAAATAATAAGTTCATGGTATCCCCTCTCCCTTCCCCCTTTTTCCATTAGAATAATGAGTTATTTGTGTTTTGTAGTAATTTTTCGATCCATCACTATTAGTGATAACAACTATCCTATCAATATTATTTTTGTACCGCACACGCACACACACATTAAAGAAACTATTTTTGTTCATGTACTTTTCAGGTACAAATTTATAAGGATTATATAAGTATACCATTCTATCATCTGGTAGTGAACTCTATATACGGATAGAACTTGTCCCAAATGTTATAAGCTTGTATCATCAAGTAGTTAAAGTAGTCGTTATCAGCAAAGAAAGACTCCATGAGAAAAAACATAGAGACAATTGCTTAACATTATTAATTTAATCTTTCTTGCCACCGTAAATATTACAATAGGTAAAATCCAAGGTGTAACCAATAAGGGTCAGATATTCAATCGATACACCACGATAAATAAAGTTCAGATAATAATCGATAACAACCAAGTACTCGGCTGGTACAATAACCTCGATATTATCATTACCTGTGTTTGTAAAATCAAGTAATAATTGTTTCACTAAGTCTGATGATATTAGTAATGAGTTAGCCACCTTAATTACTCTCTTATCAATAACCAAAGTTACAGTCATTATATTTGTTTTACGTAACATATATTTTTAATTTTATATTATAAATGTGTGTTAATAAACAGAATGTAAATTGTACTATTAATACTTATACTTTCTATATTTTTAGATTAAAACATGTACAATCATTAATAATAATAATAGTGAATAAGTAGTTGATGGTGAGACAAAGAAGTAGAGTTAGAAACTTTTAAATTTCATTGAATATTATCCGAGTGTTATCCAAATGTAACTCCACGATTTCATGATTTACATCTATTAGCGTAACATCTATTTTATAATATAACATTACTTATTGCAATGGTTTACAACATCGTGTTGTAAATACGTATTTAAATGTATACATGGTTAAAAGAGTATTTTTTTTGTTTACTTTTTGTATTGTAATACACAGGTAAAATAATGGTTGAAAACATAACATGGTTGAAAACATAACATGGTTGAAAACATAACATGGTTGAAAACATAACATGGTTGAAAACATAACATGGTTGAAAACATAACATGGTTAAAACATAACATGGTTGAAAACATAACAGTATATTTTATACTATTAAAACAACAAGTTTAATATAATCCAATCAAGTGTAATATTATTCACATGTGATTCCAATGATGTTGGTTAAATAACATATTATTAAAGATATTAACATTAATATAGTACATACACACAATTTAGAATTGTGTATTGAACAAATACTTATATTATATTACATTACATTATATTAAAACTCACTAAAGTCCATATTATGGACCAATTGTGGATTGTGTTTCAATTGTTCCAGTACAGGTTGAATTGACAGGAAAGTTTCAATACTGTAGTAGTCACTTGTAAACTTATGTAATGTTGTTCCGATGGTGTCAATGTAAGATATTATCTTATCAAGAGTACCAGGTTGTGCAATAACACTTTTATACTGTTGAAGTTGTAATTTCTTATCATGCGATATTGTCATCAATGATTGTAATTCCTGTTTTAATTTAACAATCTCATCCTTATAAATAATGTTTTTGTTTGAGTATGCAACCACACATAAATCTAAATCTTGTTTATAATCATCGGTAGTCAACTCACATGTTATAGTTTTCCTACCATCACTATATTTGAGTGGTTTAGATATTGAGTATTGGTTGTCGTTACACCAATACTCAATATTGGCATAAGAGATATCAACCTCAGATGTTATTGTTGCCAATAATGTTTTACTTTTATTATTAATACCATTATACCAATGACGAGAAATAGACGTAAACCCAGTTTCCTCAGGATAACAAACGTCAATATCATCAAGACGTGCTTGTATTGTTTTAATACTTGTATCCAACTTAACTATATCTTTGATAGCAGCACTCAAATTGTCAGCGACATTACCCGTTACTTGACATAAGGAACTAATACCTTGCGTATACCCAGTTAACTTGGCATTGAGAGACGTGCGAATTAATGACTCTACATTGTTAATATCTACTGTCTTTTTAAATTTAATATTAGCAATTGGGATATTACTTCTAGTAAATATAGACAGAAGAATTTGTGTTAGAACAGAATATGATACAGCTGTATCTAACGTCTTTAACTTTGGCACAATATAATTACCACTAACATTACAACGTGAATTGATAAAGTAATGTTCACAATCAGAACCTGTTGCTTGTATGAAATTGTTCACTCTTTGTTCCATTCGTGACCCACCATTAACATGTTCATTAACCTGAACATCAACTCTTTCATCAATACCGAAGTGACTGTGAACAACAATAAATTTGGATGACAACTGTGACAACATTTCTGTATAGTATTTAAAATATTTAATGAAACTAGCCGAGTATGGAGTTCGACTGTTAACTATAAAAATAATGGTAGTTAATTCTCCCATATCACCAATATTATTCAACATATCAATGATATGTTGTTCATCATCAATATTGGTATCATCCAAACCCGGAGTATCCAAAACATCTAAGTTGAAAGTATTGCTTTTGACAATATGAGTATTGGAGTTAGTATTAATACTATAATTATTATCATTGAATGCATCAAGTATAGAATTAGGTATCATGTTATTCTTAAACATAAAGTTTACTGGTACAACATTTGTAAACTTATAAACTGTTGATACTTTAGTAGTTGAAATGTCACCAGTACCAATGACAAGACTTGATGGAATTGGTACACCCACATACTCATGTAAAAAACGTAACAATGATGACTTACCTGATTGAGACATTCCCACTACAACAACTTTACGAGTAGCCATTTTACAAATAGTTATTTTACCAGTAGTTATTTTACATTTGTAAATTATCAATTGATAATTTGTCATACTGTTAATTCAATATCTTTTTGTGTATTTGAATATCTATTTCATTAAGTATGTTATTATGTATGTTACATAATATAATTTCTATTATATTAACTTTTATACTTAGCAAATATAAACAAATTATATTATGTAACATACATAATAACATACTTAATGAATAAAATAGAAAGTGTTAATAACAATTTACAATAACGAGTATTTATATACATGATAATTCTAATTATACAATTTAATAAACAATACTATTTTTTCAACCACGAAATATATAAAATATATGGATTATGGTAAAATACTTGGATATTTGTGTACTTGAAATAAATAAAAATTAAACGTTTTAATGAGGGAGAGGGGGAGAGAGTGACAGATGAGGAGGGAGAGGGAGAGAGAAAGAGTAAAATGTTAAAATTATAACATAATATTGGTGGATAGTTGTTTACACAAATATTATGTAATTATACTAATATATAAACAAGAATACGGGAGAAGGGGAAAGAAGGGAGGAAGGAAGGGATAGAAAGTACACATTATATAATAAATATAATTATACAATTACAAACAGTTATAATATCTGGTAAACATAAACTATGTTTATGTTAATTATTACTTAAGACGTAAAAACATTATAATAAAACATATAGACTATTGCGTAAATATAATTATATTGTAAATTTACAATAACAATAAAATTTATTGTATATTTAATATAACATAATTATAATTACTACATTAACTTGAATAATTTATAATTATTTATAATTATGTATATATGTATGTACATTTAACAAAATTATATTAGTGTGCGAAATATGTCATTACAAATAAATAGATTGTATTCTTTTTACATTCTGGAGATGTAAAAGGTTTTTAGGTTAATATTTATGGACATTGGTAATAGATAATTCTTTACACAGACCAATGGCAAATTCAAGTTTTGAATACCAGTCATAGTCAGCTGACAATTTGGGAAAAAGAGATAAGATTATATCTGCACCCACATACTTATTATCAATTTGATAATCGTTAATAATATTGTTACTATGGTATAATTGTGTGATGAAAGGATTAAAATTTAACGTTATACCATCAAAACCAATATGTAGAAAGGTTTCTACATGACCTTCATAAAATAATAGTTGGTCAATAATTGCTAGATTAGGTCCTGTATACATGTAAATGGTAAAGTCATCACTCAGTTCACCATTAACAAAGTTTGCTTTAACACTAAATGGATGATTATTAATCACAGTGTTTTCATATTGTTGTATTTCAGCAGGTACAACAATAGGGTGAAAGGTGTAGTGACCATACATACTTGCCACACCATTAAGTTTACTATCGTAATCATCGTAATTATCAACTGTTATAGTGACTGTTGCATCTACAATGGTAACTTGTTGTAGGTAAGTTCCCAAATCTGGCATAGGAAAGAATGCTTTGAAATATGGGTCTGACATAATATCATTTGAATTTATTCTAACCTTTCTAACGGTACTATTACCATCACCACTATGTCTCAATGACGACAATCGTGGATGTTGTCTGTATAACACATTTTGATATCTATTATTATCATCATTATCCATTTTATACATATAAATTATCTATTTCTCGTTTTTTTCTACTTATCATACTAATGTATGTTTTCACATTGCTAATAATATGTATATATATATATATATATATACTATTGATACCAAATAATTATTTGTGTATTAACACACACATACACAGTTTTTGATATAAAATAAAAATACCATGTATATAGATCTAGTATATGTTTAGATGTAAGAAATAGAAGAAGAAGAAGAAGATACAAAGAAATAGGTAATAATGCGTATATTAAACTTTTTAATATATTATTGGTATATACAGTGTTTATCGAATAATTGTAATATTATATTTATTTAATTTATTATAATAATGTAGAAATATAATTATAATAAACTAAATATCAGGTGTATGGAATACAACTTTAAGTTGTATGTTATGTATAAACATAATATTAAAATAATAGTTAACAAATGTATATACGAATGATCATTGTAAATCTGTTAATATATGGCGAAGTGCGCAAACACAAATATCTATTGTATTTCTTTGATAGCGTAGAAATATAAATATGTTATAGATAATGTTTATAGTGTAAATTATTATATTAATAATAATAATAGGTATAATAATTATTTAGATATTTAACTACTATAGTAATATAGGAAAGAAGAAGATAGAGAGGAAGAGGGAGAGGGAATTGTAAGAAAAATATGTAATTCCATCCTACAATATAAAAGTAAATAAATATCGAGTTGTGAATGCGCACTTCGTGCTGACGCTATGGTAAACACACAATTCAATATAGATTTGTATCATGGAGGTTAACATAAGTTGGTGTCAATATAAATATTATAAAATAATAAAGAGAGAGATAAAGATAGTAGAGATATAATCTTTTATTTAATATTTTTTGTTCATTAGCTTGTAAGTACATATATTTTATATAATAGCAGAGTTTATTACCATGATAATATTAATGTGGTTACAGAGTTATTACATAACATACATGTAGATATTTCTACCCACGAAGGATATATGTATATATAATTTTACTAATATAATTAACAATTCCAAGTTGTTAAATTGTAGTAATCTTGGTATTTTAAATGTGTAAACACTATGTATATAATTTAATAACAATAATAAATACATTAATAGTGTTAAATATGTGTTATCTTTAATGTTATAAGTATAATTACACACTATTTATGTAGTTAACAATCCACAAAATATAACATTACAAATACATAACTAAAAAACCAATACTAATACAAATCTATTTAATTATGTAATTATGTAATATAATATATAATTAGAAGAGAAACATAATATGCAAATTATCTACAATTTGTTGTTTTGATTAAACAAACGTATATTGTTACTTGTAAGTATGGAAATGGTAAGGTTAATCCTTATATACATAAGTATAGAACTGTTCTATACTACATTAAATATTGCAATAGTACAATAGTACAATGGTACAATTTGCGAGTGTCTATATTCCTCATACAATACATTGTTTCTCACTGTTGTTTAATTCTAACAAAATAAAATACACAAACACATACAAACAAATACAAGTTATCTATACAACGGTATCGGTATTGTATACAAATTTGTAAATACAAAACATTAAAAGTAATAAACACACACAGAGAGAAGTATGTTCAACTCATTTATTCATGTGTCTCCTTTATATATGTATATATCACAGACTGTATTTTTTTTATAGTAACGAATAGTTGCTAACTAAAAAATTCGTCAATGTATTTTTAGCAAAAATCTTAAACGATTTCAAACATTAAAATAAACCTTTTTTGTGATGACTTAACATATATTTTTACCTTTATTTTAATGTTTGAAATCGTTTAAGATTTTTTCCATAAATATAATGTCTGATAATATTATCAGACATCAAATAAATAATATCATGGAACGGGTATTTTCGTCTCCATTAACAAAACACATCATTAAACACATCATTAAACAAAATTAACATTTTCAACAACCAAAAAAAATTATAGGTTTATTAGTAGTAGTGATAGTAATATATAATATTATACAATATGGTAATGTATATAAATTAAAACCATTTTACATAGTCAAGTAATGGATGTAATGGATGTAATGATGTATTAAAGTAATATTTAGTGTAAACTAATGTACATTTTAACAGTAATCATAATGTCTAACTACTGTTAAAAATTTTGAAATATATAAACTTTTGTTGTGGGCACAGATTTTTAACAGTAGTTAGACATATGGTATAATCTTGTACCATGTTAAAATTTTGTGTGGTTGTTAAGGATTAAGACATTGGAAAGTAGAAGTGGATTGTGCTGTAGTAGAGGTATAGATAAAGTTAATGACATTATATTACATTATCATGGTAAACCAACACATTACGATACCTATTTTAGTGTAATTACATAATATTTATGTAGGCAACTATCCATAAGTATTATATGACCAATCATAACCAGTAGTATGTGTATTACAAGTTTTTGTTTTCATGATGTAAATTACAAATTGGTAACCACTTATTTAACACATGTAATGTTTCTATTATACATATACACATTTAACCTTTATATTGATGTATTTACAAAATGGTAATAATTATGGTTATTAACTACATAAATAATTTGTAAGTATATTATTATTATTATTATTATTATAGTTATATATTTGATTATTCTTTTTTCAACATGTAATTATATCTGTAATTTTAATCTTGGTTAAGATTGTACTGATGTTAACAATTACACATATCATATACGTTATATATATGTTATACCCACACATATACAACAAGTATAGTGTTTTGTGATCCACCTTTAATACTTGTAATTATTGTTTAGTATATTTACATGGTTAAAATATTAGATACTATATCATTAGTAGTTATAATCTCAGATAATATTAAGTTAGTATAGAACTATTCTATACTTGTTGATAATGTTAGGCTAGTAATAACACTATATTTTTCTTTCAAGCTAATTAAGATGGCAATTTATGTTTTGATAATTAATATAATGTAAGAATTAAACAAACTATGTTTAGTAAAGATTTCTTTTATTAGATGCATATGTATGTTTAATTCTTACATTATATTAATTATCAAAACACAGAATACAACAAATATATCTATTGCTATGAATGTAATATTTTACTTTAGTATATAAAAGTCATACATACACATAATAACTAATTCTAAGTGTGTGTGTACCTTACACTGTTAATTTTTTACATTTGAACATGTTTTGTTAAATTTTTACCAAAAATATGTTATCATGAACTAAACACTAAAAATAAGGGATTATAATATACTTAATATTAGTGAGTGTAAAAATCTCTCTATTTCGGGACAAGGTTACATGCTTGTAACAACAATTGTACTTGTTTTATTTTATTTTAATGAACATGTTCATTAAAATTTTGGAGATAACAATGTTTGTCGATATATGTAAATATACAACCGTTTTATATTAAAATTATTATTGTAATGTTGTTATATTTGTACATACCTCATATACTCTTTTATTCTCTTCTTTCGTATAAGTAACTAATTACAATTATTATATATTTAGAATCTGTTGATGTATTTTTTATTGGTGTCATTAAAAACTACATGATTTTAGTGAACATAGATTGCTTACACGTACTTTAGCCTTTTGTGATTCTTAGGATCACAAACAACATGCTTTATTTGCTTATCACTTATATAGTAACGCTTATATTTTATAGTATATAAAATAAAATGTATAAATAATAAAGGACAGATAGATAATATGTATATGATACAATAAATATAAACAGTATAATAGTAATAGAATATATACATATAGTATTTAGAAAGAGTAAACACATGTAACTGTTACATATAATATGTTAGTAATTACAAACTATTTTGTGTAAGCGGTTGTGATCCCAAGGATCACAAACAGCAAGCTGTGCTAAGCAAACCAACCACAACGTTTGTGTACTATCACATGTATAATATATTAATAATACATTTTAATACCATTAATATTTTATATAACTTTTATGTGTAGTTGTTTACACAACTAATATGTGATTATACTTAATATTTGGTGTAGAAATAGTAAGTAAATAAATTAACAGAACAAGTAGAGAGTAGATTTTAAATCTTTTTATATGTTTACCAACATTATGTAATAATTTACAACATAATGTTGTAAATATAATGTGTATGTATGATATGTATGAAACTACACAAGAGTAATTTCTGTACACAAAGATGATACAACTATATTCTTTCGTTTTGTAACAATTACATCAATGCTGCCATCATGTACAAATGATGATAATTGTTCATTGAGTAAAGTTAGATCTTTATTTGTTATAATAATATTTTTGAGTTTGTTAGCTATATTATTATTAGCGATTTTGTAAGTCCTCACATCACCAAGTTGTTTTAATTCAAAACATGCGTATACAATCTTGAGTGTATTATTGAACACTTGATCAAACGTAAACTTTGGATGTGTTAACAACACATGATTTCTATTATCATATTGTTTATACACTTCATATACAGTGTCATATTTATTACCATTATCAGTGTAAATTTGGAATGAATTAACATTTACACCAATTTTACAATTGCCATCAACTATCATTGTCCATCTGCCTTCTTGTCTCCCTTCTTCCCCTCTCCCTCCTTGATCTTCTTCCCCTCTCCCTCCTTGATCTTCTTCCCCTCTCTCTTCTTGATTATACCAAATTTTTATTATACTAATTTTGTTATTACAAATGTTTTGGATGTAATCACGTTAATGACACATCATCCAATATTATTGATACATTCTATTTTAATAATAACAATATTAATATTATTACCATTTTCTTTTACAACTACAATACCATTTTGTGTATAACCAAGTTATACAATAACCATATATTATTGTAAATTATACCCACGTATACAATAATATACATTCCACCATATAAATGTAATGTAATATAATATAGTCTTTCACACTGTTGTAATATACATTGGTATGTTAAGTACTGTAAAAACACTTATTTACACAGTTTTATGTTACTGTTATATATTTACATTTCTTACTTACTTATATAAAAGTAGTATTAGTATTATAAATCTTTTCTAACATCATTTTGACTACTATATATATTACATGAAAACAAATAATATTACTGTTATTAGATAAGTACATGTATTATTTATTTTTTTGCATTGTGATAACAACATGACATATTGTTAAACATATAACATTCTCATTGTATATTTACAACTTGTAGTTGTAAAGAATAAGATAAAGGAAAAGAGAGAGAAAGAGGATGGAGAATAGTGGTTTTATTAGTATAAATTTTGTTAATTAGTAATAATATTAAAATGACAGATATCATTATCAATGATAACCGACCATTTACTGTCATTGAGTCTACTTAGTGTATCAATGATGTTGTCCTTGTTGATGGGTAATGAATATGGTTCGAGTTTACAGGATAATGAACGACATGGTACTCCTTGTTGTAGATGAGTAATGTCATCTCGAATTTTGTACACACGGTATAAGAGTTTGTGACAATAAAGTTCAACACTATTGGTGTTATATTGTGTCATCGTTTTGACAACAATATAAACATCAAACAACCCTTGCACCACATCTGAAACATGATCAAAAATCCAAATATATGCTGGATTCTTTGCATTTAATTTGTCAAGTAATACACTGATGTATTCACGTTCATGTGTAAAACCATAATTCATATTGTTAATACTTGATAATGTTGTTGGTGACACTAATGATCTTAATTGTTCCGACATTGGACTTCTCATCCTGGAAAATACCAGTTTATATAAAGGATATTTATCTTTGTCATAAATAGAATAAATATCCTCCACATATGAGTCAATATTCAAGTATGGATGATCTAGACAGTTAACTTGCATTTTCTCCTACTATGGAGCAGACACATATATACATTAAAATATCAATTGTTGTGATAACAATATGATAATTGTAAATTATCACACATTGTAAAATAATAAAAATATGGATTACACTACTAATAATGTTAATATTAATAATATTGTTGATAGTAATGATAGTGAAAGGTTACAAATACAACAAAAATGTATGGATTTGTATATTCATATCAAACAGGAGTTAATTAAACTTGGTTTTGATGGATACTGGATTTTAATTATTAATGGTGAGGTAGTTCACATTACTAAAAACAAGAAGACAATTAAGTTACCAACAGGAGACTTTTATTTGGTACAAATTGGATATGAGGATGAACCCATTTATATTTATTAAATGTGTAAATATGTAAATAAGCAAATTACACTGTCGTTGTATTTATACATATTATTACAATTTGAAATTGTGTATGTGATGATATGTATGTGCATTTGTTATTCAAATAAAGTTGTTTAGTGTGATAGTATATTATGTAGTGGCATTGATAAATGTGATAAAAATAGATATAAAGTTATATAAGCAAAACCAACTTATTATATAGTCATGGGAGCTGATTCTTTTCATCATCTGGAGCTGAGTGGTATTGACACTGCAACCGTTGTTGCTGTTCTTGATTCTGTTGAGAAGTCAGGTAAGAATCCCAAGGGATATCAAGGTAAGGAACAATTGATGACGAGCAAAGTATTCCTCGAATTCGTCAAAGGATTCTCTGCTAAAGTGAACACTTTAGGTCTGTACTGTTATGATGACCTAATGTGGCTGTCAACCCAGTTCTCTAATGCTGTGTTTGATCATGTTGAGTCGTATTATGACAATGTCACCACTACTTCATACTGTAATGGTCATGTTCATGGGTATGATGCTGAAGATTACATTGAGTTTCTCCTCAGTAAGCTCATCGTTGACGACCTATCCCTGTATAGGGAGTACTTGGCAACCAAGAACAATCAGCATTATGCATGTGAAGATGACTTGGATGCTAGTGATAACAACTATCTCGAGCACTTAGGATTCATTGGACCCAGGACCACCAAAGTTAGTGAGGGACAAGAAGAGAAAGAGAGGGAGAAAGAGTAATGAACTAAGTTGTTATCATTGTTTTTTGTGTGAATTAGTTTGAACAATCTTGTTGTTCAACATATCGTAAATTGTAATAAAAACCATGTTAATCTGATTAACATAACCAATTTCTTTTCATAGATACCCAATCATAACACTAGTAACAATGGTAACCGAGTGACCAATAATAACAAAAGCACTATACCAACTAACGTTTATGTATGTGTTAAATTATAAAATAAATATACATATAAATATGTTATACCTAATTTTGTACATTCCAAATGATGTAATAAAAAGGAAAAAAGGAAAAAGGTGAAGATACTATTTTTATGTAATTATTATACTAGTTGTGTTAATTATATAACAACAGTGTTACTTTAATGTGGTGTGGTACACTAAATATTGCACATGCACATATTGGTTGTATACCAAAATATGTTGATATAACCAATATTTACAATAACATTTTATGTTCACACAAATAATGTTTGTGTGAAAAATTTAACACAAATACTTCTCATCTCATCAGTGTATCAATACATAATATTTGTGGATAATTATTTACATTAATAACATGTAATTATGGTTATATAATAATGTGTTTACTACACAGGATTAATAATATTCACTCTGTTATTTGTGTCTCCATTGTCCCTTTCCCCTTCTCTCTCCCTCCCTCCCTCCCCCTATCCTCTTCATCCCTCATTCTAATCAGTAAAAATATATTATATGTATATAAACTAAAAATCAGCTATTTTAAACAAATTAATCACAAGCAATTAATATAATTATAAAATACAGGTATAACTATAAGTGTATTGACGTGTGTAGTTTATAACGTTTAATATCCATTATCTATAATAAAATATTTACAAATACTATGTTTGTAATATTTCGTGATAGTGATGTATGTGTTGTATATAATATATTACATTATTTTACATTAGAAATGAACAAAACAATTTTGATTCTATTGTACTACCAGAAAATAACATTTATGTTATTTATGTTATTTATGTTATTTATGTTATTTATGTTATTTATGTTATTTATGTTATTTATGTTATTTATGTTATTTATGTTATTTATGTTATTTATGTTAACTATTGTAACATTTAATGGTTTTCTCACTCTAACACTAATTGATGTAACTGATATTAATATGTGTGTATGTGTGTATGATAATAAAATATCAATATGGATATGGTCTCTAATACAGAAGTAAGTGTTGATGACAATAGTCATCGTGAGCAGGTAGAGAAGGAATTGTATGGTAACAAACAGGTATTCTTAATGAGTATAGATGGTCTAATTAGTCTTGGTTTGGAGGATTACTGGATTCTCATTGTGGATCAACAAGTTGTGTCAATTCACAAAAATAAGAAGGATGTTGTATTTCCAAGAGAGGGAAACTTTTACGTAGCAAAGGTTAGTTATAAACAGTACCTTATTAAGATGTAATAACATAAAAGTGATGACAATCTATCACTAGCATAAATATACATTAACATAACAGTTTATTACCACAACATATTTATACATGTATAAATATGTTGTGGTAATAATAAAGTTAGTAACATTATAGTAATGTTAATTATATAAAAATATAATCAATGGGTGGGGTATAAAGTTGACATTTATATGTTTAATCAGGTTGAGATGTAACAAAGTAAACAGTTATTAATGGACAACATGACAACACGTGTTGATACGAAAGCGGTGGTTACTTATAATAGTAATAATAAAATTAAAAGTATGGGTGGAAGTCCTGGGACTACAAATAATAATGATATTGATTATATGACAGGTCAGGATATTAAGTTTTTTAACTTATGTAGTACTGATGCACCGAATGCTTTATTGTGTGTGAATACAGTTGACTACACTGTCGCACATCTGGGTACAGATTACAATGCATTACACTTTGCTTGTAAAAATACTGTTAATGAAGTTTGTGCTGTTTATGACTTAATTGTTGCCCTGATTGACAAAGGGATGAATATTAATCATCCTGGTTTGTGTAATAATACACCTCTTGTTGTTGCATTTAAGTATGGTAATGAAGAATTATGTTTTAGGTTACTGGCAAGACTTGACATTGATGTCAACATTCGAGATGACGACGGTCAAACATTTTTGGAAATGGTAATTAATCATGGTTCAACTAAATTGTTTAACCGTTTAATGCTCAAACATGATCTTGACACCAAGTACTCAGTTGAACATTATCACTTGGATCCTTTGTATTTGGCTGTCAAAAAAGGTTTCAAACCTGCAGTAAAAAGCTTAAAAGCATCACGACTAGCATTATATGGACCCAATTTTAAGGACACGTTGATCAACCTTGCTAAAGACAATAGATATGAACATATCATTCCACTTCTCATTGACTGAGTAAGTCATATCGGTGTAACATTTTACAACATAATGTTGTAAAAACAACTGTATATAGAAATAATATAAAACTATGTATTATAATATTATAATATTATAGTATATACTGTAAGAAGTAGAGAGAATATTATTCCACTTCTTATGCACCGAAATGATGAGAGTGATGAGAGTGATAAGGGAGAAGGAATATGGTAATAAACATCAATATAACATTTTACAACATAGTGTTGTAAAGCACATATACATTTATTTCTACAAAACATAACTATCAAGACGATTATCCTTCATGTCTGTATCTTCCATTTTCACTGTAAACATAAAAGCATAAAAATTATTTTAATAGCAATGAGTATAGAACCACTCTATATTAAATTAAAGTATATAATTATAATAATAATAAAAATATAAGGCATATTTTTATATTCTCAGTTAAACAAAAAACATCCCAACAACAAACACCTTATTCTACAATATTTTAGTCAAACACATACAATATATTATTATCTTTGTTTAATAAAGATATCTCGTCCATAAACCTCGTGTTTTTAACCTCTTTAAGGTATCTTCAACATTCTAATGTATCTTTAATATATCTTGAATGTGTTTAAATTATAAAGTTGTAGTAACTATCCTTGAGGAATGTTTAAGTTATAATAATCGTACCCCACATCCACAGAAATTAAAATTACTTGTTTAGGTTAATAATCTATCTGAGATAGATTAAAAAGTAAAAGGGTTATAACAACATACTTTGAACCTGTTAAAGTTATGAAGATTATATTATACTATATTGTAATACTTTATTTTAAAATGAAAGACACTTGAATATACATATACATATGTGTTAATAACACAGTATCATTACTAGTAAATTTAGACATTAATTTTTTTTACATCAACATGATGTAAAATTATAATGAGTATTGTGTTGACAACACATGAAAGATCTATAAACCATATTTATCATGAGTTTGCAACTCAATATTCATTGAAACGGTATGTGTGTTTATTATCATATTAAACATATTACTATTTTGTATGTCAAAAGATAAAAAAGTGTTAACTTCAACGTAACAAACACTACATATAATATATATTATACACATATCTAAATATATTTGTTATTGTGTATTATGTATTATGTATTGTATGAATACAACATGATGTTGTAAAATGTATACTTGTTTATATAGTAATATTACATGTGAAAGGTAAAGAGGTAAAGAGATAAAGGTAGGAAGTGAGAGATGTGAAGTATTAGGGTAACATGATTTCAGTGCATAAGTTAGATGGCATGGAAAACCTAGATCTAGGTTTAACTTTTAACACACTACTATCTTTTAATGGTGTACTTATCAAGTATGGTGCCAACCGTGATTTAAAGTCACATAAACCAGCACTTGTTAAGAGTATATGTCTAATCTCAAGTGCTATATTACCATCAATGATGTCACTGACATTAGTAGTTCCACATTCACGTATTTCAAGACTTGCATATACAATCTTAAGTATATTATCATGTACTCTATCATTCGTATGTTCAGGATGAATTAACATCACAGAATTACTATCATTGTATTTTTTGTATACTTCATATATCTTGTCATCATTGTCACAAATGTTAATTAATCTAATGTCAACAGCCTCACGATCACAATCACCATCAATATTCACTGACCACAAACCTTTGTCTTGTCTTTGTCTTTGTTTATGTCTCCTTCCTTGTTTTTTAGCATTCGTGTATTTATTATTGTCGCTGGATGATACCAATTTTGAAGTAGATGTATACTTGTCACTAGTAACATGAAACTTATTACCATCAGATGAAAATGTAATTGATAGGTCATTAATATGTTTCAAACTATCTTGCATTAAAGATGATGATAATTTGTTTAGTGATGTTGTAATTGTCTTAATCCATGGGTATAAATGTTTTAACATATCAAACTTGGAATATGAACTCATATTCAAAATGTGATACACATTACTAACATTAGTTGTAATACTTTTACATTTATGTTTAAAATCTGTTGTAAATACTAATGTATTAATCTTTATTTCTTCTTGATCCAAAGCAATGTATGGTACACATTTATATGTATTGAAGTCAAAGTCTATTTGGCTGATATGGTCACCATCATGTGACGTTGACGTTGATGCTGGTAAAACCAAAGGTAAACTTTTATATCTATCCGATCTCAGATCAAATGGCAACCTTGAATAGATCTCTATTTGTAAGTTATCATGTAACTTACAAACCAACTTTTGCATTTCGGCTGTCGGTAATAACATCAAGTTGTACATAAGAAATGTAAAATAAAGACTGTCATCAATATAATGACACAACTCCAAACATGTTACAAGTTCATTCGCATCGACGTGACAAATATTCATGCGACAATAATTAACGTAATGATTGTAAGCACCCGAATACTGCTCAGGAAATAATATTTTGTTTTGATTATTACTATTATCATAATTGTTAACACAATTTATGTAACCCAGATAATCCTTAAACA
>Ga0302300_1000606_pt1 | contig 24179 bp, 16 predicted proteins | sample III_Palsa_E1_1_FD_198756 | JGI IMG/M metagenome (GOLD analysis project Ga0302300, IMG submission 198756) | Peat permafrost microbial communities from Stordalen Mire near Abisko, Sweden - III_Palsa_E1_1 | ecosystem: Environmental > Terrestrial > Soil > Palsa > Peat permafrost | place: Sweden... | reverse complement strand
TTATTTAAATGACATATAATATATATATATATATTCAAAATTAGGGTGAATATTTACATGTTTAACATATGACTCTTCCCATATTCTATACTCCGTTATTATTAGTTTTTATTCGTAATACAAAATACAACATTAAAATTTATATATCCACTATTTATTGAATCCATAGTTCTCATTCACACTTCTTCTTAGAAAATCTTTAAATATCTCTACCCGTAATTTCACATTTATATCTTTTTATGTTTTTTGGTTGTTAAAATACTTATTACCATGTTATAATTTGTTTATTGTTAATATGGATTCTTTATATGTTATATATTATATATAATATTGATGATATCAAAACATATTTTTAATTGTGGTTGTATGTAATAATGTACTTATTATATAAATTATAAGTAACTGGATACTAGTTGTTAGAATTTAATAGTGAATTACACTTTATATGATATATATATATGTATTTACATGACGGTTAATAACCATAGTAATATTATTAAATATACTTATACTAATTGCAATTATGTAAATACAACATCTAGGTTATTTACAAAATTTTATTAAACACGAGAGTATTTTTACATCCGACAAAATAATCATTTAAACATTACATATTATATTTAGTTTTACCATTTTCAAAGTAATTTGTTACATAATGTAACAAATAGTACTTAATTCGTATGTAAAACATACATATATATTATATGTAATATTTTTGTTGTGATCGTGTTGTTATGATTATATTGTTACAATAAGCCATTATTTGTTACTAACATAATGTTGTGTAACTGTAAAGTAGAGTAAAATGCATAATCTTGATTAAATTACACTTTATATATTATAATATATACGTTAATATGAATTACATGTTATAATGGTAAAAGTTTTACTGCCAAAAATAAGTCTTCCTCTGTATATGTTAATTTAAGTAATATCATATAATATAACACTTGTTACCGTTATAATTGTGGACTAAAGCATGTCTTTTATGCTTTACAAGACGTTGTTACATTTTTTACAGATTTATATTGATCTGTTGTTTATCTTAGCGACGAAGAATGTTTGCAGCCACATTTTGGTATTTACTTGCTTTTATACTGTAGGAGTAATAATAGATATTATGGTAATAATTATTAATGCAATTACTAGTTTAATTATTACTTTTTACTATTTTAGTCATCATCATATAATATAACAATTAATAATCTACTCTATTAACATAATGATACTATAAGTATGTGTATATACATATATATACACATTATTATTATTATACCTATATGTTAAAGGATTACAATAAATACTTATGTCTGCACACATGGTGTTATGTTTAACAAATTTGCAACATTTATTCGTATGTGTTTGTATACATTTGGAGTGTATAACTGTTATTTAACTTTAATATATAATTGTATTCCAATAATAGAAATTACAATAGTGTGTAAGGTACATACATATATACATAATTACTTTTTGTCATTCCAAATGACAAACATAATAAAAATAAACTCCTAGGTTGAATGTATATGTGTAATAATATTGTTAAAGTTGTTTTTATGTTAATATATGTAATGTCGATACTACTTTTATTGTACAATAAAACAATGTGTGTATGTTTTTTTACTTTATTCGCATACTCCATATTTAGATATAAGAGGATAGATAATAAAAATGGGAGCACACATGAAAGAGACGATATTATATGTTATATGTAATTACACAAGCGAAACAGGATGATTATGAGACTTAGTCTCACAAACCGAAGGTATGTCTTATATAGAAAATACTCTAAAGAGATATGGTTTTGTCAAAAGGCTAATATTGGTAAATTTAATTTACCATTAAGATTTTAGAGTCATATACATTTGTAATTACTTTAACATGCACAGATATTTAATTTTACACTATTTACATAATCGTTAAATTGCGAAATATTATATCCTTTCCAATTTTTGTTATAACTGTATATGTGATAACAACCAAAAAAAATGGTGTTTATAACTAAAAACAATTACATGATATTCGTGTAATCAACTAATTACAAATATTATGTGGTCCTATGAACATTATTAATATACATATCATTTCCATCATTGGATTATTGTTATAGATTAGTATCTCCCATTTTATTTTATATACATATATCTTCAAGTATGACTTAAATATACTTAACACAGTTGTCCCATACACATTAACAATAATATATCAAAGTATATAATAGCAAAACTTATATATATATATATATATATATAACTATATTGTTTACATAAAAATTAGCTACATATTATTATAAAGTAGTTACTTAATCTTATCATTGGCATTTAAAAATAACATATTAGTTCTTTAAAAGAAAGTTATATCAATCTTGTTATCTTGAATGTCTCACTGTGTTAATTTTTGTACCCTTGATCTTTATATTTTTAATGTTTATTTTTTACATCTCGAAGATATAAAGAATTTAATATAACCTCTGATTGCTTCATTCACCCTATTTCCCCTCAATGAGAGGTAATTATACTTTTCTATCATAGAGGTACTCAACTACAGTTTCCCTACCCTCCGGATCCCAAGTTCTTTCAGTCCCATGTTTGTCACCACGATCGTAGGTGGCTTCACGAGATTTGTCTCCGTTAGGATAGTATTCTGTATATAAGCCATGTTCATAGCCATTATCATAATTAACTATAACTTCTGGTTTACCATCTTCGTAATAATCTATACAGTGTCCATGTATTTTATCGTTAACATAATGAGACTCAGATGTTTTACGACCGTTAGTATCATAACACGTATATAACCCATTCCTCTGTCCGTTCACGTAATTTGATTCTTGTGTTACCCCAGTACTATATGACATACAACGACCATTAAGGTTTCCTTCCAAATCACGATTCTCCTCCTTTTGCATCTTACCATCTTTAGACCAAGATTGATACTTTCCTACTTTCTTTCCACGGCAATAGTAAGCATGTTCTTCTACCTGGTTTGAGTCAAAGTAACTCATATATTCACCATGTAATACATAAAGGGTAGAATCAAATATAACATCTTTCTTGAATGCAAGGTTACCAGAAGGATAGTACTTGTACACTCTAATTATCCGCTGATTACAATCAATGCCTAACTTAATAGCTTCTATTGTTGAATTAGATAATACACCTTTGAGTTGTTCATATTCTAATTTCGTAGCTCGTCTAATGTCAAGATCACTATCATCAATAAATTTAAATGTTTCTAGTTCATTATCTGTGTTAGTTAGAAGTAACTTTATACCACCACTATTGTTACTAGTTGGTATAAACATTCCATCTTTCTTCTTATCCTTTGTTAACTCGGTACTACTGACTGTTGATTGTTTAGCGGTAGTTGATTGTTTAGGAACAGTTACATGTTTCAGCTCATCATTGATTTTATTATTATTATTATTATTATTAACATCACTATCATAGTCATCATGATGATTATCATGTGATAGTAAATCTAAGTTCAACTGATAGTTATCAACATTTGTGATAGTGGGTATATTTTTATACTGCTGTAACTTGTTGACAATGGTGTCACGTTTGTACAATGATGCCACACATAACTGTTTGAGTTTACGATAACTAATCTTAATAGCAGGAGGTACGGTCTTGAAAGCAATTTCAAAGTCATCAGTGTACTCATCAAGCTTGTTATACATAAGTCTCAAGTGACTAATAACATTATCGTAATTACAATAGTCAAGTTCAAAGAAGACAAATCTATCTTTAACAGCTTCGTAGTCAGGAGGTAAATTATACCATAGTGAGTTTCCATTGTTAGTGAAAAACATAACTATTAACCTGGGTACTTTAGTCAAGATTTCACCGTCGATGAATCTTTGTAGTGTATTGTAGAAATTGTTGTTCAATGATTCAATGTAAGATGACAGCTGTTCCTTAGTACACTTCTTATTAAGTTCCATATAATTTTTGGCACACATCAGCAACCATAAATTCTTCCACTTGTCAATCTCATCAAAACAGATCAACCAAATTTCGTTATCCGACTTAGCTGGAAATGGACAGATGATCTTAGTGATAATGGCTTCAAAATCATCAGGATGATTAACAAAGTTCATCATGTTAATTTTCAAGATGGTATTAACGATATTCATCTTATTAATCCGGTCAACGATTGTTGTTTTACCCACACCCGCTGGACCATTAATAACATAAGCTTGAGTTGCAGTATCTTCTAGTTTTAGACTTTTAACCGTAAAAGTCGAAAGCATATCAAAAAAGTCATCGTTACCACTGTTAATTAGTTTGGTTACTCGTGTTGGATTTGTCCATGAAAAATTAACATCTTTTGTATCATTATTACCATTAATAATGTTAACAGATGTGATAGATGTCAACACTTTATATTGGGTAATAATTGTATCATGAGTTAGAGTTGGTAACTTGTACTCATTGATGAACTTGTCACAAAGTTGGATGCTTGAATATAAATGCATCTCATTATCCCGATTGTCAACTAGGACCCAATGATTACAAATTTTATGAACAAAGTGACTGGTGTCCTTCTTGATGTCGACTATGTCAAGTAATATTTGCAGCTTAGTTTGATCTATCTTAGTACCAGTTGTTACCTCAACAATGTCGTTATCCTTCTTAAGCTTGAGCTTTGAAAAACACAGCAGTCTCAGAACTAAAAGGATAATGTTAAGTCTAAGTTGACTACTGGTTACGTATCCCACAATCCTGTTAATATTGTCATAAGCCCACTTGGCCAGGAATGCCAATAGCATCTTTTTACCTAGATCAGTAAGTTTATCCTTGGATAACCCTGATTGAAAGATCATCTGGGTCGTGACAGTCGCAACATCTGGTACTTGAAAGTATGATGGTGATATAGAATTATTATTTTTCTCCATCGTGTATGTGCTCACTTTAGGCAATAATTATATTATAATTTCAACTTCTTATATACGTTTGTATCCCAAAGATACAAAGCTAATATACATAACCTATATAACCTATATAACAGTAAATATTTGTATACTTTATATAAATTATATATAACAAATGTTAAATAACGAATTGTTAACAAGTAAAGATATGTAACATTATATTATCGAGTATACAAATATGTAATGTACATATATTACTATCAGGTATTTAATGTAAAGAATATACATAATAACATAAAGTATAACATTATAATAATGTTATTTGATTTACTTTTAGTATCTTTGAGATGTGACTACATCTAAATTTTGTATTTTTAACATCTCTAATCATGTTGATTTAAATCTTGTATTTTTAATCTATCTAACACATCTTCATTTGTATGATATAATTTGATATACCTTAGAGAGATTAAAATACCTTAGTCCAAATTAAGGTATTTTAATCTTAGCAAGATATTGATGTTTAAGTAATGTATTCTACTTATTATGAGTACATTAATTACATTTAAATTTACATGCCAAACATTTTTGTTTTGTTTTGTATTCGACAAAAAATACAACAAATTATATTTACCTGTAAAAGTAAAAGTAATAGCACATGATACAGTATCACATCTTCTAAGGTATATTTATTTAACAAGACAGTTTTGGTTGAATAAGTAAGTATGTCTAAGATATTTAAGTAAAGTTAAACATGACATATTTATGAAAGTTTGTAATGACACATACATTTATTTTGCCTAACACATACACACCTATATCATCTATGATTACAGTTGATAACTATTTCAACAAGGATAAAAACTAATTAACAATGAGTAATAAATAGTATAATTACTACTATAGGTAGTAACCGTAAATAGTAATAATGATGATGATGATAATGATAATAACAATAACAATTATAGACGTGATTACAATTCAGGATGCGGGAGTGATACATTAACAGTAAATAATAAAGTTAAAAGTAAAGGAACAACAATTATGTCTGTTTATGATATTGTTGATGTAAAAACAATCAACACTGGTACCTTGGGATGAAAATAGGGTGATGATATTTAGTTGTAATGGTAGTAATTGGATGTTAACAAAATCTGGTAATGTTAAGATAAAGAGTGTTAATATTCTTACATTTGTTACTCAGTGTTAATTTTAACTTTTTTACTTTTACTTTTAATATTATTTGTATTTTGACCTTATTTGTTATTGTACTCACAATTATCCCTTTGCTACTGTAATATATATATATATATATATTGGAATGTGTTTTAATAACATTGGAAACTGTTGTTACAATTTCATGTCTCTCTCTGATCAATGAAAATAACATATATACCGGTAAACATATTTGTTACTCAGAGTAACAATAACTGCCACCATCACAATTATAAACATTATAAGTAACAATAATGTAAAATTTATATTACTATTGTAATTTTATACTTTTTGTATTGTATTGTATTAATTAATATAATAATTGATGTTTAACAGTAATAATTATATTAATTAATACAATACAAAATTAAACATAACAGTGATATTGAAACTTATTATTATTGTTAACTTCATGTATCTAATATTGTTTTAATGAGTATAATTGTTATTTAAACTAACAATAGTTATTATTAGTGTTGTTATGAACATTGAAAGATTACAATGATGTTGAGGATAATTGACTGTTACAACTTTATATCTCTCATACTAAGGGGTGGTTAGTAAACATATTTGTTACTCAGAGTAACAACAAATAATGTTATAGGTAAAAGGTGAGGAAGAAATAGAGTTCAAAGATAGCGATAGCATAGATTCCAATCGAATTTATCCATGTAATTAACGAGCATTTCAATACAGTCTTGAGGGTATTGAATTTCATTCAAGTATGTGCTAAGAACATGTTTACGAATTTGTGTGACGGGGATATTTTTTTCCCAATTGAAATATACTTTGTCTAATGAGACGTAAACACATGTTCTCATCTTCACCAATAATCTTATGTTGTTCCAAGATAAATTTATCTGATCTGAAAATACCAGCTTCTACTTGGACTTTAGCATCATTGGGAATTGTTACTCTACTGAAACCAACATTTTCCCTTCTCATTTAGAGGTAATAAAAGGTAAGTTCCATCAGCATAATAGAAGTAATCATGGTTATTATTAATAAGTTTAACAAACTCTTTACCGGAAAAGATTTGGTTGAACTCGAGACCTGAAATTGGAATCTCTTTAACCGTGTCTGCCCTAAATTAAGGGCAAACATTAAGATTATCAAGTATGCATGCTGGGATAAGTGTTGATAACCAAGCTTCCATATATGGATTTTTACTTTTATTTTTAATATACATATTAATCAGAGAGTAAAGTTCCACTCTATGTTTTTGTTGATACTGTGACATCTGAAACAAACTTAACATCAGGACCATAAGTGAAGCTTCATAAGTCCAGAATTAAAAGCATCATACTGAATTCTACTTTTGTCATTGTCATACAAATACTTGACAATTTTAATATGACCATTGTCACAACAGGCGACAAAACTATGACCGATAGTACTAATACTAATATCGTACTTGTTGCGATCATGTAGCCATTGAACAAGTTCGTAATTACTATTTGTAATTACTATTTGTAATTACCATTAATACATGCAGACTCAAAACCACTATTATAATCATATCTATTAATCTTATCTTTCTTAATTAAAAATAACCATTGAACAATATCCAAATATCCAAATATCCATTCTTGCAACAAGTGACGAATATTCTACTGGGGGGGGGAGGGATCATAGTCTGATTTTCAAATTGATGTGACAGTAGACATTTCGGTAAATGTCCACATTCATTGTAAATGTCTTTAGCAGATTTCCAGGTCACAAACATTACAGCAATAAACTTCAAGTAACTTGAAGTTTATTGCTGTATCCAGATTGTGTTGTTTTCTGTTGTAGTACAACACCATAATTTCGGGTTGTCAATAGTGATCCATTGTGCCATATTTGTTTGGTTTACTGTTGTAAACAGTACACTATTCGTCATATAAAATAATTAAATTATATACATCTGTTCTTTATGCACTTTGAAAATAGTAACCATTGTTACTTTAAGTAACAAATATGGACTGTATCTAACCTAAAATATTTGCTAAAGGTTAGTTAAATGTATATATATATATATATACAAGATGTAATGTTTTTATATGTTTAAGTTTTTACCATTATGAATAAACATAATATTCCATTCGTGATAACAATTAAGTATTTTAGTAAATTAAATTTGGGTTATAAATACTACAGGTTTGTAGCCTTGATATATACTAGAATTGTTATATGTTTGAATAAAAGAGGCAGAGTAATAAAATATTGTTATAATTTAACAATCATAACAGCCAATTTATATTGGATCATAGATATAGATATTGATATCGGATATCGGATATCGGATATCGGATATGATAATTGTAACTGTAATACAATGTTATTGTGATAAAGACAAAGTTAAGATTTGTATGAAAGGTGCATATATATATACATGCTATATGATAAATATGACATATTAAAATAAGAATGATATAGTGTTGGGATAAAAAAGGATATCAATAAGATAAAATGTTTGAACTTCTTACCGTTTTGGATACAATTAATAAGGTGAATGGAATGCAAATTTCATGTACACAACTAAAAACTACAAGTGGTTACGATCTCAATGATCGTTATCTTGTTACTCACAATGATATTGTGGTGACACAAATTCGTATTGTTCTGCGTGAGAACAGTATGATTCTTATTTTCAGTGATAGGGGTATAATATTTGATTACACTATTAAAGTGAGTGATGTCGAGTATGAAGAGTTGCTGAAGATGAGTGAGGAAAAGGCTGGGGTGATGTTCTATCACGTACTATCAACATACATTATGACAAATTTGCTTGCTATCACTGATAAACGTGACACTGCAATTACACGATCTGCTTTGCAGCGTATTAAGAAGCTGGATTTTGACACTGACGTTGGTAATATTACTTACAAAACTATTCCTGTTGATGACCAACAGGTCAATATCAACATTGCTTCAGAGTTGATACCCGATGCCAACTTTGACATCAGCATTGCAAGAGCGGGAAATATTGTTATTGATGTTGGAGGTCAAAACGTAAACTATTTTAATGTCAATATTGCTGATAAGTATTTCAAGCCATCAACTGAATTGCATGCTGATATCCTAACACAGTCAGCAACTATAATTTCATCCTTCTTTTTGATCCTGAATCGTTTTTAGTAGTTTATATGTATATAATGACATATACATATATACATATACATACACATTTTACAAAGTTTTATCATCATGGATGATAAAATTATTATAGTTAAAATAATATGTACTAATTATTTTAACTACCTATATGTTTATTTATTTGGTTATATTAACGTGTACTGTAAACAATAATCTCCTTCCCCAAGACAAAGAATGTTTAACTAAAAACCCTGCTCGGGGATAATTGTATTAATTAAAGTTATAGTAACAAGGTATATTTTAGTTATATCTTGTTTAAAATTTTTTGATCATGTCAAATGTAGTTGACAAAAGTTAGGCAAATGTATGTTAACCTTATATTTTTTTGTTTATTGTAAAAGGAACATGACTCAAAGTCCAATAGTACATACAATGTTATCGCATACACTATTTTTGAAATGATGGTATCATTTACATCTTCTTATCCAACATCCCACCGACCAATTCACGCCGTCAATTTTATTGTATCAAATCACATTACACAATGTATGATAAAAAAGATACAAACTGTAATCATGTTAAATATTATGTATAACAATTATACATATATACCAATATTGTTATAATCTAAATTTGTAATTATAAGTAAAACTATATTTGTAACATGTTAATCTTTATTACTCGTTAAATATACGATACTAAATTATAATTGTAATATATCATATATTACAGTTAATTACTATATAATTATTATATACTTTATATAATATAGTTTTTGTTTGATGATATTTTTGTATATTACAACATTTTAATGTTAGTGTATATACATAATACTATACTTTTAAACAATAAATAATACTAAATATTGTATAATATATGCAACTATACCTTATAATTTTTATTGTATATTAAATTACTTTTGTATAATTTATTACTTACATCTTGTTGTGTTTGTTTGTTGGTTGTTAATTATTGTTAAAATATTTATTATTACATTATAGTTCGTTTATTTTTTTTATTAATATAAAGTATTTTGTATGTTGTATATTATATATATATAATACTGGTAATGATATAAAAACATTATCTATTGTATATTATGTATTTATTAATAAATTATTAACAAATATTAAACTAGTGTATATTTAAAATATATATAATAATTATTTACCCACCATTTTACTTATTTAATTACCTATTTATACAATATTATTTATGTTTATGTTAATAGAGATAACACATTTATGTATTAACAAATATACAAGATGTATTTAACTATTGTTTAATCGTCAACCAAACGATATGGTACTCATACTTGTAAATTAGAAAGAAGAGATAATGTTAAAATAAAATATGTTTAATAATGTATAATGGTGAGGATAAGGAAAGAGAGATAATAAATTGTAATGAACTAAAAAGATAAAAACAATAATAAATTTATAATAACTATTAACTATATTATATACATGGTATATAATTATAATATTAAATAAATACATAATTTGGATAAAGAAAAATATATGTTTTATGTTGCATAAGAAATATATTAATGCTATACCAATCTGTAAGTATTTTGTATTAACACAAAAATATATGTAGTGTAAATATACATTAAAAATAATAATACATATTTGTCTATATATTTATATACTTAGTTAATGAACAATATTATAACCGACAATTACATTATTGTTTAATAAAAAACTAAAATAACGTACGTTATTTTTACTTCTTGTATCTTTTGATATTTTGGTTTTAATAAAATTATAGAGATATCTTTATAATAGTATTGTAATATTTATGCTAATTACAATTATATACTCATAACAATTATATTATTTACACAAGTTTATCGAATATAAGTATGTTTATATCCAACATAATAACAATAACAATTTAAAACATGTGTGTATATTACATCATACTTAATTTTACTATTTTCAAAGTAATTTGTTACATCGTGTAGCAAATAATATTTAATTAATATATAGAACAACTACATATTCCGTGTAATGTTTTTATTTATGTGTTTTTAATATTACATATGTTTATTTTTACAACTTTATATTGTTCATAATATTTTACATACATATATATATATATATATGTCCAATAGAGATAAAAAATTTAGGCTTAGATGTATTTTCATGTGGTGTAACAAAAATCATACAAAAAATATAAATTATGATTACTAAGTATAGTACCCGTATATAATTGAATATTACATGTTACAGCATGTAACACATTAATATAATATTGTTTTTATGTCAACTTAACATTATATTTTACCATTATATTAATGTTTTAAATCGTTTAAGCACACCGCTAAAAATGTTTGTTGGTAATTTTTGTCGTTTAAGTTGGTAATTACTGTAACATATTATGAGGTGTATATTGACTACTTGATCTTTATTACTCCCACTTTCCTTACCCTCGTCCATCTACTCATAATTTTGTTACAAATACATATATAGTAAAATGTATTTTATACAATTATTCCTATATAAACTATGTTGAATATCAAGTATTAATAATAATAATTTTATTTATAATATACACTTTACTAGTTAATATTACAAGTGTAATAATAATAAATAGTGGTTGGTATCACACAATGAAACTTATATATGTATATACCTTTTTATGATACACAGTAAATGGTATTAACGCTGGGATATTAAATTTTAGTGTCCTCATGTATTGTTGTTATCCAAATACTACAAGTATTAAAAATTATTTCATACGATAGTATGTTAACAAATATACTATTGTATAGTTTAACGACATTATTAAAAGTAAAATTTATATGTTACAATAACATATAGTGCATAGTTAAGATCATTAATACCATTATTTTACAGGATTTTTTAGTATGATGTATTTTTATACCAATTTTTACAAACAAACATATTTTGACAGGATTTTTAGTTTGTTATATATTAATATAATATACTGTATAACAATTATACTCTATTTTAATTTACTAGTCATTACTTTTTATTATTGGTATGAACATATAGCATTTATTATTTTCTTATAAATTACAAACTATATCACATACAAATATTCTATAGAATATAATATATGTTGTTGGTTGAATATAAATTTATATATTATGTTAATATATACAGTATAGTTGAAGATACTAATCTATACACATATTACGAGTATTATTAGTATAACATACTTAGCACAGTCATTTCACAGTTATTTCTACAATTACTTCCGCAGGATAGTTATCAGGATAACTATCCTTCAAGTATTTTCTCTATCGGATATACCCTTGGTTTGTATAACAAAAATATAATTCATACAAGTTTAGTTATATTTTAATATGTTTGAAGTTTAAATTGTACACTATATATGGATTAACATTACGTTATATGTTTACTAGTTATTATAAACATCTCTATAGTTTTTCTACACCCAAAACTATAGAGATGTGTTACAATATGAACATTAAATTACAATATATGTATATGTTAACAATGTATAGTAACATATATATTACTATAAAAATGGTTATTTAACCTGAACAATGTCAAATAAATACAATACATGTTTGTACCCACATGTTGTTGACATGTAATTTTAATTTTGTTAATATACGTTGTGTTAATAATAAATGTAATTTAAATATTTGGAATATATAAGTATGGATTCAATGAGAATATTTGGAACGAGATGAGGATGACGAGGGAAAGAAGAGAAAGAAGACAAAGGAACAGAAATTTATTCATCCATATGAGTATAGTTACATAATATTTGTGATTAGTTAATTTACACAGATTTTATGTAATTGTCATTGATACAATTACTTATTGGTGAAGATAATATTGTGAATATATTACTATTATTATTATTATAATTATTAATATTAATTACATAAAGTCTATGTAAATTAACTAACCACAAATATTATACTTGGTGTTATTTACTTTATTAAACATAATTAACCATTACTTCTTTTGTCAAGAAAGATCAAATACCTCTAAACTTAAACCAAATTTAAGTTATGTAAATACATGTTATTTTTTAACACAATATTTGTTAGTGTTGATAATGTAGAAATAATACTGTTTTAAACAGTATTAATGTTTATTTATATTAAGATTATAATAAATTGCCGTCATAGTCAAACTCCATTGACATCGTTTTATTGTTACGAACATCGTGATCGTCAATCATGACCAATTGGAAATTACCTTTAACATCATAGGTAATATCATAATAGGTATTACCAAACCAAAAACTACGATAATGTTCACCTGCACTTGGAATTAGACATAACGTTTTATTAAAATTAAAGTTGGAGTCAGGACCAAATTTCTGGTATATACCACTATATGAACCAGGTCCTTTAGTGTCATCAAATTTATACTCGTAACAGCTGGAAGGTGACCAATAACTATGTTTGGTCATGACTTCTTGTGTTACACTGTTAATTAACCATTCAGACAGGAGGTATTGTTGGTCTGAGACATAACTAGTAACTTGTCTAAGGTAGTAATCATCACCATCTTGACATGAGTTGTTAGGTTGCAGTGGTACAAAATCAACACGATACTTTGGTATCTTTTTACCTCTGTCATCAATAGTAAAGACAAAGTTTACATTGTTATCATGTTCAGTAATGGTGTCCAAAATTAGTAAATATCCAATAATTAATGAGCCTGATGACAATGGATCAGAGTGTTTAATAACAGGCAGTGTGATGTTCAAATCTCGTTTGGCATCTGATAACCATTGATATCTGCACTCAATACCAATAATTTTACCTTTGTCATACTCACAAGTATCGATGTAATAATTATTTTTCCTACACACAGGTCCCTGTGCCAAATCATCAACAAATGTAGCTGTAATTATCATATCGTCATTTCTATTTTTACCACCATTATTATCATCAACTGATGATATTTTTATACTATAATTACCGTTTAGTTTGCTATTTTGAAATGTACCTTGAACCTCAACATTGTACCCACCACTACCAAATCTCTTCTCATATACAAACTTAAAATTGCCGTTAAGTAAGTTATCATGTACTGGCACCGTAACTGACACCTTAGTATTTGGCTCAAAATACACATCGTCCTTATTAACAAAATTAGCAATGTACTTGACATGTGGAGGAAAGAAATACTTTAATGTACCACACTTCTCATAATAAGAACGGTGAAATCTTTCTGTGTCGCATGGTCCGAAGGGACCAAAAGTATACGTTATCTCATCAACCATGTATTAATTTACCATTGAGGACTGCTTTATAATAATAATCATATTTGTAAATAGTACAATAAAGATGGATCTACTTCACCCTGATAACTAATTTTTATACTCGCTCTACTCTTAGAATTACTTGTGTAATTTTTATTCCATATAGTAATGGTTATTTTCTTATAACTTTAATCTACTACATAATGGTAAATTAAACAATGGTAAATTAAACAATGGTAAATTAAACAATGGTAAATTAAACAATGGTAAATTAAACAATGGTAAATTAAACAATGGTAAATTAAACAATGGTAAATTAAACAATGGTAAATTAATAAACGAGATAAAATGTAAAGTAGTTAATTATACTTATCTCATTGATTAATGACTTTAACTTTATCCATCAAGAATTTAATTACATCATAGTGATGTAATTTTTGTTAGTGGTTGTTTACCGTAATTTGTTACATGATAGTACAGGATCCTTTGGTTGACATATACTTCTCATGTTCTCTTTCACTCTCATCATAACCATCGTAAACTGCATAGTCCAAGTTATAACTGGTTTTGTATTGTTTCACATCTTCGGGACTGGGAGGAACTTGTCCCTTGTATCTTTTACTACCAATGCCAGTTCCGTTATTGTCATAAAACATAATGAAGTTACCAGTGGGTGCGTAGGACAGACCAAAAGCAAGTGGAATACCGGCCCAGTAATAAATCTTATACTTGGATACTTGTGGCTTTGGGGCTTCTGGATCCAATCTGTCACGAACATCACTAGTATTGTCAACTATACAAAGTTGCTTTCCATCAGCGGTATAAAATGTAACGTTCTTTGAACCACCTTGATAACCCATGAACAGGGTACCAGACTTGTCATGACAGTAATAAGATGCTGTCTTAATTACCTTTTCATCATCACGTTTGAATAGACCAGAAGTTGTTGGGAACTCGACATCTGCAATCGGTCCAACATCACCAGATTCATCCCACACATAGTGAGGAACATTGGACAGATCATACTTTTGTGTGTATGGTTCCAAATCTTTAGGTCCGGGTGACCGTGAAGAAGATGATGTAGGAGAACAGTATGTATCACTACCAATTACATTGGAGTTCTTGTCAAGGAAAAAGATATAGGTTTGTTCAACGGCCTTGTCGATCTCCTTACCATGGAAAAACTTCTTATTTTGAATCTTATAAACTAGTGGCTTTTGTGCTTCAGGGTCCAATCTTTGTGTCACCTGAAGTTCACCATCACGACTATCCTTGTAAGGTACACTGGTGATTAGGTCACCATCAAAAGTGTAGTATGACACAGTCTTTGTGTCCGAGGTTGGACGAATATATGGCTTATTGTACTTGTCGTAACAGTAGTAGGATGCTGACCTAATCACGCTCATGTTAACATGTGTTTCATCATTATATCCAACATTTAAACATCAATTTATTAAATACAGCTGAATACAACTAAACACAACATAATATTGTTTTTATCCATCTAGAGAAGCGGAGGGGTAGTAATATTTATAATTTTATGATTCCATGTTTGAACTTACGTTTGAATAGCATGTTTGAATTCATGTTACAATATTAACATCACCACAGAATTAAATTCACTACTATTAAGTAAGTAAACTATCGTCAAGGTATGAGTTATGATGACTTACATTGTTTGATTACCAATGTTTGTAACTTATTTTGTTTTAAGGTAGTGTGGACAATTCAATATGTCATGACATGTTATGTTATATTAATGTAACTTGTCATCATTGGGAAAGTGACAAAATACCACTGTAATGTGTTTAAATAAGTATAAATTCATAATGGGTTTAATGCAAGAAATAAATAGAAATAACATTAATAAGATTAAAAGAATACTAAAATACCAGCATAAGCGAGGTTTTGACTGTGCACCACTACAATATGCATGTGAAAAGCACAATATTGAAGTGATAACAGTTTTACTTGAATTGTCAAGTATTGATGTTAACTTCTTTGATACATATCATACTAATACAGTATTAGAATTGGCCTGTATAAAAGGTTTCTGCCATATTGTTAAATTGTTGCTTAGTCAGCCAAAAATACAACTTGGTAAAAGTTTAAGTTATGCTGTTAATTGTAATAGTAGTGTGGATACAGGGAGAAATTATAGTCAAGTTGCTATTAGACCATATGACAATCACAACAAACGATAAAGTAGACATATCTGATGCATTATATGAATGTTGTAAACTAGGAGGTTATAAGGTTTTTACTGTGTTGTTGGATCATACAAACACAATTATTAATGTTAATAAACACCCACTTTTACATGCAGTTTGTCAAAGCTTACCACTACTACCACCACAATCATTACCATCTACCTATTATAAAACACAAATTTCTATTCCTTTTCTCCACACTATAAAAATAAACAATGCTATTAGAATGACCCAAGTTTTATTGTTATTGACGAATATTGATGTCAATCAACCTGGCCATGATGGTTTAACACCATTGCAATTATGTGAACTAAAAAACAATGTAGTTATGAGTGATTTGTTACTATTTGATAATAGAGTCAATGTTCATCAGAAAAATGAAGATTGAAAGACACATGCAATATTATAACATTATTAACAAAACAACAGAGTTAGTCTTACATGACACAAATTCAAACATATTAATGTATTTAAACATACAAAAAGTCGGCCAGGTCGACTTTAATAACAAACATATTATGTATAGGATAGTAACCAATTGTAAAATTATTATACAATATAAGTACACATCTTTACACAACTTGGAGTTGTAGAAATTTAACGTTATGACATTATGACATTATGACATTTTTAACTAAATATCTGTGAGTATGAGTTTTACATTCGAACTCTTTCCATGGTAATGTCCATGTTATTAGCCTTGGCACCCAAGTTTACAGCTTTAAGAAAAGTTTCTAGGTTTATATTATGTGGATTTAGGAACACTTTAATATTAACTATCTTCTGCTTTTCAATGTTAATCAGAACCATTGAATTATCTTTATAACTCATAAGGATCTACCATAGTTTTAGCCAAGTTACTAATGAATCTACCAGCTTCCAAATCATTACGATTGCCCAGTGAGTACATAAAACATTTACTAATTAAATTATTAAAGTTGTCTTTCGTCATGGGAATAACAATATTACAACCCTGTTCCGTGACATTCATTACATTGCGGTAAATACTGTCCGGGATTTGAACAACACCACTAAACACGCAAATACCATTTATCTATCTTTCTTCTAATATGTTAACGATTAATAACTATTTGGTCAAATCTTGTACACCTTGCAAATGTATGATGTGTACACATTTATATTCAATAACAGTTTATACTGTTAAACAATATAACAAACTATTATAACAGTTGGTGTTACAACACTGTTCACAGTGATATTTAAAGTTTTTACCGTTACAATATCATAATAAGAATGATAACATTATATGTGTTACGGTTGTCATTATTGTTAAAAATGTCCAATTATATGCTCAACCGTTTGAGGGACAAATTGGAAAATAAAGATTTCGTTGGGTGTGATGAGGCAGAAATAAAGGTTGACCAATTCATGTTAAACCAAGAGGAAAATAGAAAGAAGAGGAATTTCGCTAATTGGGATGAGGGTGTATACTGTGATGCTTGTGGTAAGAGGTACTATGGTAAAACTTGGGACAAACACGTTGATACAAAGAAACATCAAGCTAATGAGACAGCACGTATAGAGAAGGAGAAACAGTACCAAAGATATGGAAGGAGAATTTACTAAACTTTATCAATCCAGTTGATAAAACATTATTTAAACTATTAGTATACCATACATCTTGTTAAACATAATTATATGTTAAAATATAACATAACTATATTTACTAACATAATAATATTGAGATAACCGCACTATTACTTATTTTACTCTTTGTTGCTATTAATAATAACATAAATAGAACTTTACGTTGATAAATTTCATGTAATTATGTATATACACCTATTAGCTCTCAACTAAACACTTAACAGTAATATAACCCCCCTATTTCCAATATTAATAATATTACTATAAATACTATAGTATAGGATATTGTTTTATTTACTTCACAATGAAGTAAAGATGTATTATGTTATGATGTGAATTTACTCATCATCATCACGATCACCATATGTTTGTCTCTTGTCGCCAACCTTAAGGTAAACTCGCCAATTGAAGAACTTATCACGTGTGGTATCGGGTGCTTCAGTACGCTTGTAATGAAGCTTACTGTTTGGTAGATGTGCCCAATAAGGTGATGTAGGAACAGCCCACATCTCTGGGTTGTCATCACCCCTAAATTTAACCTTCATACCATCAAAGGCGTGAATTAAACCTACAAATCTTCCTCCTTCCTTTCTTGCTTCCTCCTCCAAAAGACCAGGTTCAAGTTGCAACTCCTCAATGAACTTCTTCATGTCATCCTCCTTAATCATCCTACCAATACTGCCTTCATTGATGTAACCTCTTGCCATGAGTGCCATGTTCATGTCAGCCCAATCAACTGGTGTTTCTTGACCCCTAGAAATAGGGACAAAAGATTCCAGCATATCTTCACCTTGACTACCATCACTATTGTGACCACATCCAACGAGAATAACGGGATAAAACTCATAAATGAGACCAACAACTCTTCCGTTAATTAGACTCATTTGTGTTGTGAAGATACTTCTTTCTATGTGTTATGGAGTATAAAAATCAGTTTGATTATAGCAATCGTAATATATTGTTTATAACTATGATTGTTAAGTAATCACAGTCATAGTTATATACTATAGTATATTGAAACATGAGCTTTAATCACACATGCTTCTGTGTCCACGAACCAGCGTGATGGTATGCAAAAGTGAAATCGGTAATATTGTGTTATTCAGTTAACAATAATAAATGTTGTGTAAACTTTCTATTCAAGATAATATACTCCGTGTGTTGGAAACTATATTAAAGTAGTCTAAGTTCTTTGCTGGCCTAATTGACTGTTGTGGTGTGTGACACAATTTTATGTTTTCCACAACAATATCATGATGTGTCACAACATTATGTCGACTATATTACAGATGTAAAGAACAAAGTACCACTACCGTCACAAAAATTAAAACGATTTTTTGAATTATGTCATTATCTTGATGGTGAATTATTATTTGGATGCCTCGATGCAACAGTTGTTGCAATCATGGTTATCATACAACCATATCATTAATGATGTGTGTATGGTGCAATACAAAGAGATATTTATTTAAAAATACCTTGGTGTTACCATACCAACTTGCCACCAGAACGATAAAAACTTCTTTGAACGATGGATAACCAATAATAACAACTTACCTATTACAGTAAATAACGTTGATCATCATGTTAGTGATTATACTTGTGTTAACGGTTATAATCCAATTGATTATACTGTAAATTACAAGTTTATGGATTTTAAATCCTATTATATGGGAACGATGACAAATGGCCAAATTGCTAGTCACAATCGTCCAAAACATATGATATTAGCAAAGAATGGAAAAAATGTCTCCAAACTAACATTGATTCACCCATTGAGGAGGAAGTATATAATTGTGGTTCATTGATTAGTCAAAAACAATATTACCCATCTGGTAGATTACAGTCCGAGCGTTACTATAACAATGGTTCCAAAACAGGAACATGGAAAAAATGGTATGACATTAATAGTAATAATAATTGTGAATGGATAATATCTTACATTGATGATGATGGACATGGTAAGTGGTTAGGTTATTACCCACCAGACATCAACAATGATGTTACTAATAATGTTACTAATGATGTTACTAATAATGTTACTAATAATGTTACTAATAATGTTACTAATAATGTTACTAATAATGTTACTAATAATGTTACCAATAATAAAGAACAGGAACCAATGTTTGAATATTACTTTGATCATGGTAAGGAGGTTGATATATTTAGAGATTGGTATAATTCCAAACAGACATTTTGGCACTAAACAATTTACATCCGAACATAAACTTTAATGAACAAGATAAAAATAGAATTGTCCATAAACAGTGGAATAGAAAATGGTGAGATAATCTTTCAAACAAACTCACATTACATCACTGATAATATGAATAAGGCTAGGTTATATATGTGTCTGTCTCTAGACGAGGATGATATAAGGTATTATCTTTTTTAACAACAATTTTTTTAAATCCAAGATATAATAAAGTATGAACAAATACTAATACTGTAATTATACACGACTATATTCCCCCCCCCCTCCCCTTTAAACTTAAATTAAATTTAAGTTATACACGTCCTAATGAATGATGATTAATCTAACCATTATAGTTCTAACCTCTTTGAAGTATTTTTTATTTAACCCCATTTAAACAAGTAATATTAAAATACGATAGAGAATACTCTGATTGATTAAGATTTTCCTATCCAACCAATATATATGTCAGAAAGGTTAAAATCATAAGATTTAAAAAGACATAACGCAGAGATTAAAACCATAAAGTCTTAAACCGGAAACATGTTTACCCGAAAAAGTAAAAGTAAAAGTAACAAAATCCTTTAGTATCGATAAGTATAGAACTATTCTATATTAACTTGAAGTATATACACTCGTAGTAACGAATATAAATATTATCTTTGTTATACACTCATAACCTATAACCATATATTTTACTATTTTAAAATTACATGACATATTTGTGGTATGGTTTAAAAATATATCATACCAAAAATTTACCTGCATATTCAAAGGTTTATAATATCCCACTATACAGTATAGTGAGTACAAAAAAGTTTATCCTCAAATGGTAAAGTATTGAATACACCATACTGTATAGTAGAGTTTTATCTTTCTTTGATTTACAGGTAAAATCTGGTATGATGCATTTTTAAACCATACCAAAAATATGTCAAACCAAAAAAATTTACCTGTCATGTCAAAGTATTGTAATACATAATTATAGTGTAGCAGTGATTATAAAAGAATTTCTACACAAATAATCTTTGTTATACACTCATAACCTACAATCATATTACTTTAAAATTACAGGACAAATTTCTTGGTTTGACATATTTTTGGTATGATGTATTTTTAAACCATACCAAAAATTACCTGCATATTCAAAGGTTTATAATATCCCACTATGCAGTATAGTGAGTGTAAAACCATTTTATACTATAATTTATAGTGGGATATTATAATTACATATAATAATTATATGTAAATACAAATTTTATATGATTTTTAATATTATAACTATATCTGTTACTATTATTTTTAATATGTATAAGTGTAATTACATAATATCTGTGTAGGCAAAACCCACCACAATGATCATGTGATACTACAAGTATGATATTGAGAAAGTAACATATGTATCATAATAATAATACACATGAATATTATTTAATATTTTACACCAATAATATATTACTCATCCATTGATCATCCATTGTTAATTCTTTACATCTTATAAGTGGGAAAAAGGTTGATGGAATAGAAGAATGAGAGTAGAGGGGAGGTATAATTTTATATTTAATGTTTTAGCCTCCCTCCTTTCCCTCTCCTCTCCTCTCCTCTCCTCTCCTCTCCTCTCCTCTCCTCTCCTCTCCTCTCCTCTCCTCTCCTCTCCTCTCCTCTCCTCTCCTCTCCATATATCAACGAAAACATTTAAAATGTAACTAACAAGAGTAATTTATACATTTATATGTATATCATCAAAAATAACATGAGGTTACACTACATAATATCCGTGTAAGCGGTTGTGAGCCTTGGGATCACAAGTAGCAGGGCTACGCTAGACAACTTATCACAGGCACATTGTAATTATAACAAGTACTAACTTGTAAATAATTATTTATTTATTTATATTTGCATCATCACATAACTATTGTAGATTATTGCATACACGTATTGTATGTATTTTACACACTTTAAATCTTATTATTATGTTTGTACTATAATATTATTATAACGTCATTGTAATTACTATGATATACAAATGCAATTATACAAAATATATGTAACCCAAAGTGAGTTACATTAAACAACTAAACACAAATATTATATGTTACCTAATAAATATATCTCTTGTTATATTTTATAACAAGTACTTATCTTCTATTACAAGATAATAAATATATAAATGTTTATATACAAATACAATACAAAATTAAATAAATAATTATATTTGTATTAATACATGATAATTATGGTTAATTGTCTACACAGATATTATCTGGCTATAAACCTGACTACTTGTTTAATATTGTAATTATCTAGGTATATATATACCAAGAGTAATTAAATAATATATGTGTAAACAACTAATCATGAATATTATGTGGTAATATAAATATTACATTATTATGATAAATATTACATTATTATGATAATGTATATTACTTAATGTATTAACGATGTAAAACAATAGAGGTATTAAGTAACATTATCGTTGATAATGTTGAATACGCTTATGTTGGTAATATAGTACATGCGTACTAATACTACTAATCGTACATCTACACAGTTAACATTTTCTTCATCACTGTACATAATATAGTTATATACAATATTTTAAATACTCATCGCTAATTTTTATATCTTATATGTAGTGAGGAAATATATAGTAGGGTTAATAAACATAAATAGGTAATAAAAAACATGTTTTGATGTCTTAATATTATTAATATTATTAATGTTATTTATTGGTGACTGATAATATTATAATAATAACCGGTAAACATTCTTGGCAAAAAATTCTTAAACGATTTCAAACATTAATATAATATTGTTTTATGTTCGAAATTACACTTAAGTTTATTATTATATTAATGTTTGAAATCGTTTAAGAATTTTGCCAAAATATTTGTTGGATATATATATGTGTGATTTGGTTAAACATTTGTGTATTATCATAATATTTGGTATGTAACATATATACGATATAATCTCTATAACTTCTTTTTTATCATTAATATTTTATTTTAGTTATTTTACCCTCTCTCTCCATTCCTCATCTTTGTGAGAACAGATGGGGAGAAGGAGGGAGGGATGATAGAGACAGAGAAAAGAACAGTGATGGAAATATTGTGAGATGGATAATGTTACATTTACCATATTAAGATATGTATTCGTTTAAACTTAAATTTAATTTAAGTTGTATATTAATAACAACATGGTTTATATACCAACAATATTGGTATAAGATAAAAGATATAAATCTATTAAACACATTATCTTTGTGGTGAGTTGCCTACACAGATATTAAAGTATTATGTTTTAGCATTTACATAATATCTGTGTAGGAAACTCACCACAAAGATCATGTACCCAATATATGGTATCTATTAATCTATACATATGATATTATATAGCTATAAGTGGGAGGGGAAAGGAGAGAGATAATATCCTGTTAATAATTTGTTATTGTGATATTTAATAGAATAGGATATATGATTATAATCGAACAGTTACTAATAACATCACAGATATATTATATCTTATAATTGGGAAAAGAAAGAAGAGAAGGAAGAGGAAAAAGAGGTGAGAGGAACAACAATCAAATAGATAATATCTTAGTTAATATCAATATGTATTATAATACAATTAATACCGTCCTAATTATTATATTTTTAACCAGATTAATGTTAATTAATATACATCGAGGTATGCTCATATACCAATATGTATGTATCTTTATATCCAAATTAGTAATTTTATACCAGACGATACCAATTACTAGTTATAA
>Ga0302300_1000600_pt1 | contig 24289 bp, 12 predicted proteins | sample III_Palsa_E1_1_FD_198756 | JGI IMG/M metagenome (GOLD analysis project Ga0302300, IMG submission 198756) | Peat permafrost microbial communities from Stordalen Mire near Abisko, Sweden - III_Palsa_E1_1 | ecosystem: Environmental > Terrestrial > Soil > Palsa > Peat permafrost | place: Sweden... | reverse complement strand
TGTATTACTAACTGTTTTTGCTATCCAGAATTACAGTGAGAAATATACTTGTTGTTATCTTGAATGTCTATCATGTTTATTGTTTATCTTTCTTTTGTCTGGATTTTAAGTGTTTAGTTATAACAAAACACTTAAAATTACATGTTAAGGTTATGTGTTAATACAAGTACCGTATAAAAACTGCATTATACAAGATTGGTGTTATATTAAAGTTTTTATATATATATATATATAACTATTTGTGTAAGTAAATGTTATCAACATACAATACACATTACTAACATATTTAAGTTATTGGAGAGCTAGACGACAATAAAAATAGAGCAGATAAAATCAGAAGTATTATTAATAATATGTATACTATTTATACATCAATACATGAAATTATATCAAACGAACGAGTATTAAATATACAATATTTGTAAGAGAGTAAAGAGTAAAATATCTCTTGTCACAACAAATATGTTGTTTGTTTATATGTTTATCTATTACATAACATTGTGACAATACACTATTATAACATAAAACTACAATTACAACAAAAATACAAAGTTACTGTAATTTAGTATATTACGACATGGAAGAACATACGGCTACATCATAGATGTAAAGTTGTATAGTTACAATACAAACATAAATTATAACAATATTGGAAATTCAACATCTACACTACGAATAATAATATTGGTAATAAAGATATATACATGTTAATGTTGTGTAATTGGTAACTTTTTGTAATTCTTGGGATTACAAACAACTTAACCAGTCTGTTATCAAGGTATAATTTTAAACACATACATAACAGTTACTAAATACAACTTATATATAACAGTGTTGTTTGGAAGTAACTGTTAACCACTGGTTTGTGGTGATGTTTTATATTCTATTAAATGTACTGTCTTCATATATATATGTTACCGATGGTAACTTATCTTTTGTATCGCATTATTACAACCTTGTTTTTATTGTATATAAAAAATTTCAACATGTTATCTATTCACACCTTACTTTTGACACCCTCAATAAAGACAGATATATAATAGTTATTATGTTAATGCATAATTTAGATAATTACAATACATACTTAATATGTATTACATTTAATAACCTTGTTTTGAGATGACACTAACTACCAAAATATAATAGTATGTGTCATACTACTAACTACAACATCTTTTATATTGTTACTAACCAAAATTTACTTTTGGTGTTAGGAGACAAAATTTTATAACTATTAGTCCATACAGTATTTTTAACATGTTAATAATATGTAGTATTTGTAATTGTTATACACATCCATCTTTTCAAGTAATTTAAACTTTATATGGTATAGCACACACAGTTAACATCTTATTTTAGGATAGTCCTTCACCTGATAAAAGAATGGTAGATATATAATACAATACTGTATACAATATTAAGTTTATATTTTTGTGTTATAACCACTTTACATTTTTTGTGTAAACAACAAGATTTTAACATCTCTTGCTTTTTACAATATTATTAGTGTTTTAACAATATCGTGTTATATAATTACTATTTCAAGATATATTTTAGATAATATATATATATATACTAAAAAATGTACATCTCATGTCTAATACTTTATTTTTAATGTTTCTAGATGTTAATGTGAATACATGTAGTAGAGATATTAAATATTTAAAGTAAAAGTAGTTTGTAACAATTGTGTAATGCATAGTTATTAAACATGGTAAAAAGGCAGGAGATGTCGAAACCTTCTTTGTTTGTGTTAAAAACATAAAGGTTGGAATATAGCAGTAGACAAACAATGTTATAATCAACAATATATTATATATTGTTATATACTGGTAACTAGAGTTATTTTAAAGTAAGATATATTAAGTATGTTATATAATATGTATATGTTATATTTGTTTAAAAATATTGTTAGTAGTGGTTGTTGTATAGTATAGAGTGGTTAACACATTAAAACAACGATCAACTAGCGAGAATACAAAATAGTAAGATAATAAGTAGTACATGTTGTACCACTGTATGCTTGAGGTATAAAATTATGTTAAAATGGTAATACGTGGTATACGTTGTATTGTGTAACCTACATCATTTAAAATAAAAGAATATGTAACAAGTGTACATACTTAACATTATTAACATATTAAAAAATAGGGTATCAAACAAAAGATGTAAAAAATTTTTGTTTTGATGTACAGACATATAACAGTACTGGTTAACTACATGTTTACCGTATTCAAACATAATGTACATTAAAAACAAAATTACTATTAGTACACAATTTACTAATATATGTTATCAGGAGGAGTTACTTCAAGCAAAAATGTTGGAAGCTTGTAGTTTCATATGAAAGATAAAGATGTATACTTCGACATAGGAGATAATATTTGTTTACACCTATTACTGTAACATTACAACATTACAGTCATATGACAATTACAGTTGTTAGTAATTTTTTATCTTCTTAATCCATATCAATTACATATGTAATTATAACATCTCTTCCAGTGCAGAATCGTTTGACACCTACAGTAAATTTAACTCTTGATTGATGAGTACCTGTATGTATCATAAGTAGAGACAACCCCCACTTACTACAAGTTATATTTAAAAACAATAACATTATCTACTGGTGTGTATTTAGTATATTGTATACTAATAATTTTGTTTGTTTGATAGTTTGTATATATGTATGTTGTACTTAATCATGGATCTATCCCACTCCTAACATGTTTTTGTTTTATGTCAAAACAAAATTTCCACAACTTTTGTTTGGTACCCTACTTTTTAACATTTAGATAGTCTTACATCATACAGTTGTTGTTCTAACAAGTAATTTTAAACAAACTTATACATATGTAATATAACATATCGTTGTCTGATGTGTTTTAAATTGTTTTCATCCATTAACACTTAGTAACGTGTAGGTAAAAAGCTTTTTGGTTATAAATACCAGGATTTGGTGTCAAAATAGTATGTTACCCATAATACATTGTTTGTTGTGTTATGCATCAACGCAATTTTGTTTTGTTGTAGTGAACAATATACTAACAGTTTACATATTGTATACATTTTTACTACTTCAAGTAGTAAACTAAACTAAAACATGATATACACAATGTAAAATTATATTGTTGTTGATGATAACCTTATCAATATACTATTGTCTTTATGTTGGAATATACACATGTATTGCATAAACTGTGTATATTCCAACAACAATACTTCTTATATACAGTTCTTGTTTTAACTCATGTTACAACTGTTGTTTTATTAGTGGTTGAGGTTATGTTATAACATAACAATACTAAAATGTAAATAGTATCTGCTAGATATGTTATACTTATTTAAAAATATCTTAACACAACAACTATAAAGTATAAGATTGTTAAAAAGTAAAAATATTGTGTCAAGTGACAGTTGTAAAAAATACCATTAACACAAAAACATGTGGTTATCAACATATCAGTACAAAACCAGTGGCACAGTTAATAGTATATAATGTACTATTACAACACCAACAAGTAAGATTACTTCAAAACACAATTACCATATATAAGTTATAATGTTTAGTATCTAAATTATGTAAATTTATAGGTTAGTATACCAACTGTAAATATTACACCTTATTAAAGTACTAAAAATATGGTATACCATAATTAGATGTCAAAAATTTGTTTAGTATGGTAGGGACAGGAGAGTTGGATAACAATCATATCACAACCAACAATATAAATAATGTAAACAATGTTTATTGTACTTTCTATCTCCCTCTCTTTTCCCACTAATGAATGAACTTATTTCAAGATAGTAATACCAACATATTTTGTAACATTATTATGTTACAACTGTTTTAAATATTCTCCCTGTCACAGCAATAATATAACACGTAATTATTATGTTATGTATAAGAGATACAAAATACAAAATTTTACGTACAGTTAAATAACAATAGTATATTGTATACTATTTAGTAAACTTACTATCCTTGAATCCTGTCATAGTAAAAATAAATGGTTAACAATGTTATTAATAACAAGAGTTGTAATGTTACAATACCATCAAAACACTAGTGATTCACGTGTTATCTAACATGACATAACCATAGTTATTACCTTTAGTAATGCGAGACACTCTTGTACGATTTTATATACGTTGTACATGTTATAATTTGCATCGTAATACAAAATTATGTTGTAATTTTGGTATGTCGAAAGAAATACAGTACTACAACTAATTGGTACATGACAAAGGTATACAATATGTTCTACTTTTAACATATATTATGTAATGTGGTATTGGATACAACTCTATGTTTGATACTTGTCAACACTTATAGTTGTTAATCCAGTTAACAATATTACTACATGTCAAGTACATTTAATTTTATGTTGGTTAATATAACTACTTAATGTTAATAACATGTAAGAGATACATTTAATAGTTGTTAACAATACATAACAATAATAACATTGTTAACTTAACCATATGTAATTACACTCCAATTCAAAACATAAAAAAATAGTGGTATTAAATGTTGTAAATTGCAACATAATATTCAGATGGGATAGTCTTTATGTTATGTTGTAACTTATAGCAAACAGGTATTTTTGGGTGAATATGTGTTCAGTCTGGTATAAACGATAATTAATAATTACAACAATTATCTCATTCTTATTACATTTATGTTAACTAACCAAATTTGTGTTTAGCAATGTTACTTCTCAAAGAAGTAAAACATATTGTATTATGTTGTGTATACATGAAACAACAACTTACCAACAGAAAAATAAACAAGGTGTTAAGTTACAATGTTATTCCATACATATATAAGGTAGACAGTGGCATATTGTTGTCTACAATTAGATTACCATATTTTGTTGTTATCAATATTATAGTAACAAGTTATATTTACAATGTATAACAATATGGGTTATTGTTTGTCATAACATGGATTAAACAAAATATGGGTTGTGTCAACAACCATCAACATTGTGTATAATTATTAGTTATGGTTTTACTGGTAATTTTTGTCTCCAACTTTTGACATGACATGTTAACGATGTTTGAGTTTGTCGTTAAAATTACTAGTAGACAGATGTGTACTTGCTACACATAACATTAATGTGTATTGTTGTAACCTACATTTAACTTATAATGTTATATTGATAACAATACATATGCTTATTATTGTTGTAATGTAAAAAGTCACAACAGGATGTTAAAACATATAGGCATCAAAAGAAACGAATTCTAATTTACCAGTAAAAACACTAGTAACAATTACTAACAGTAATAACAAGTATAGATCTAACCTATACTAAACTTTATTTTTGTAGTTTGCTATCAACACACATACATATGCTAACATAAATATATACAACCACTAACAAAAATTTTGTTAATGTGTCTCTGTCTGATATAAGTTTGTTACTACTGGAGAGTATACTATTAATTTTAAAACCCAAACTGTACGAACAGATGTTATATTGTGTAACACTAACTACTTACTTATTACAGTTGTTATGTTAAGTTGGATATAATTAGTTATTGTTACAATAGGTTACATATACACACTAGTTAGATTTTCTTTTTTGAACATGTTTGTAGTTATGTTAAAACATTCAAGGTTGCATGATAATATAAACACGCAACAATATGTGTTGTATCTTTCATTCAAACAACAAAAAGACAGTGTGTTATTGTATGTAACAATTACATTATATCATAGTGATAGTTACGTAACTAGTTTGGTATAACATAATGTTAACTATATAACTAATATACATTACTGGTGTATTTAAAACATTTGGATACTGGAAGGTAGGAAATAACAGATTGAGACTATTTTAACATTAAACGACGAGATACGATAATATATTGTATATTATCCTTACTGTTAATGGGTGATAGATTCTCAAACACTTTAAACACAAATTAGTAGTGTATGTATATGTGTTATTTTATGGGAAACAATTACAAGGAAGAAATACAAGTTAACACAAAAAGTATTACAATATATTGTTTACATGTTTAATACGTAAATGTATTGTTGTTATGTAACATAACAAAATATAAAGTTGTAAGTTATAACTGTAATCTACATATTCCAACAATGCTAAGGTTAACATGTGTAATGGTAACCATACAAAATTATGTCAAAATGGTATATAGTATCATTGTTCTTAACTATTCAATTTTGTCTGTGTTTATAAGATTAAAAACATCATTCATCACAAGTAATACATTCGTTGAATGTATTATGTTTTGACTACCAGACACATGTTAGTACAATAATAAACAAAGAAGTTATATTCCAACATGTTTACAAGTAGTTTACAATTTAAGTACTAACATATTAAATATATACAAGAACAATAAAATTACTGGTACAACTTTTATGTTGGAGGGTGTAGATTAACATAACATAAAATAACATATCATAACATAATAACTTTACAATGGTTGAAAATGTTTTGTTATTACCAATACAAACCATACGTATTTTGTATACCCCATTATTACAACAAGTAGTTTCATCATAAAGTAGCAAGTATTGTTGTAACATAAACTATTGCATATTAAAATTTTATTACTTGTTATGTAACCTGTAATTGTGTATTGTGTATTGTGTAACTATTACACATTATAAACTACATTTTACAATATTCTACCATATTCAAGGTGAGTGTTATATATATTAACATTACAGTAATATGTTGTATACTACTTAGTATTTTACTGGTGTCTGTACTATCGTTTACTTCAACTCCCACTTTTTGACATGTTAGACAAAATTTTTTACATCTAAGGCATTTCATATCATATTTTTAGTACTTGCGGTAGACTAATTATTTGTCGTCATTACATATACTTGTAATTTTAGAGATTTTAATTTGTACATGAGATGTGTCTCATGACTAGCTTTCTTATTTTACAGTAACCTTATGTCGCAACGAACGGTAATCTTTATTAGTATGTAAATTAAAACTCTACATACTAACAATACTATCTACATATGTAATTTATTCAAAACTATATGTTGATGTAGTTACTGTTTAATATGTTATAACCAATGTATTAAAGTATTGTAGTATGGAGAGTACCAGCTGTAAAAATATCAAATATGTTAAAAATACACAGGTGTGAATTTACAAACAAATTAAATTTATGGTTAGTACTAATATAACAACAAACCAAATAATGGTATGTAACATATACACCATTAATAATTATTAATTAGTGTTACCTCAAAATAACATCATTGTATATAGATTGTGTTATGTAACAACTAGAATATACAAATTACAATTTGGGTAATAAACAACAAACATTTAACCTATCAACTATATTAAAAATATGGTATACACCATAAGTTATTAAAATTTGTCGATTACAACAAAAACGTAAATTCGAGTAACAAAAACTAGTGGTAGTAGTGATACACTTTAGTGATGTGTAACACATCACTAAACACAAATGGATGGAAATCACCTTGGAATACAAACAACAGTAAACATATTGTGTAGATATTGTATTTTACCAAATTACTACTAACAAACAACTGTTGTATAAAAATATAAAGTAGTTAACACATTAGAAGTATAACATACTATAAACAATGTAAGAATTTGTTTGACATGAAAACATGTAGTGACAGTAACCAAACTACTTACAACAGTTAAAAACACAGCACAAAACGAGTATTGTTACTAACAATATATAATAAACATCTAGATGGTTGTTTACCCATGGGTAAAGAAATATTGTATATTTATAAACATATATGATAGATAGTGCCATAATGTAGACAAACAATACTTGTTTGTGTATGTTGTATTCTGTAACAAGACGTGATTACTAACATAATATAATGTTGTAATTTTACTTTGTCTGTGTTTACATAAATTATACTTGTATAAATATACTTAATCATGAGTAATCTTGTTTTTATATGTTTAATAGGTTTTGCAAGATTACATTGTTATTAAACCATATATTTAATTACCACTATTTATAACATTTTAAGTATGTTAATACTGTTGACAACAGTATTAAAACACAAAAGTCATATGGATATTATTACATAGTCTAATTACATATTACGAATTGCTAACATACCTAAATTACTGGAACGATACATATTAAACATATAACATAATTAACAATGTATAATACACTATTGAATACTTTGGTAAAAATACATTATGATGAAAACATTGTTGTCTTTTGGTGTTACCAACTGATTGTTACAATATTATGTTACATACTATATGTTTAATACCTTAACAATATACAACATTTTGTTGTAGTCATAAACTTGTAAACTCTAACAATTTAACTATTGTGTAACATATCATATAATATATTGTATACTTAACATTCTACTTTGATACACACACATTTAACATAACTAATATTACAGTAGTATATTATATACTACTTACTATGTAACTACTCGGTGTTTGTTGTGATTCAATTATTTATATACTTTGTCATGGTTAATAAAAATTTTTATATTTGGTTTGAACATCTGTACCATTTTTTAATGCATCGAGGGGTTATGCACTTGTTATCACTACTCACTTCTCTAGTTTTAGATATTTATCATCTCTACATGTTATAACTTACTGTTAATATCATACTTTAATATGTTAACAATCTTTCACTATAAAGTTATTGTATTGAAGATATATTTAAAATAACCTGTATGATACATGTATTACATCTATTGATTATTATCTTTGTGTTGAACATTTAACATTGTTACTAGTTAACAATTTAAGGTTACCATAATAAACATACTAGATGTAATATTCGCATCATACAAACATAAACATTATTTAAAATGTACCTTCAATACAATAATTTTATAGTGCAAGATTATTAACATACCAAAAATATGGTGTTAATCTGGCAATTATAAAGTTTTGTTGTTCACACCAAAAAATAAAAGTCGAAACATAAACACATTATATAGTAAAGTATTTAATTACTTTACAACACACTACTGTATGTATTACAAAATTTATACCAAACAAAGATGTTAAATATAAAGTGTTGTGTGCAGGAGTTATAAATAACTAAATATATCACTGATAATAGTTGTTGTATATCACAAGATAAGCAAAATGTTAAAATTACAACAAATAGCAGAACATATTAAATTTTTGTTTTTACACAAAATGTACGTTAGTGATAACTAGTCATTACCTATGACACTTAAACATACTAACAACACACATCGACGAACAAAACTACTTCAAACAAAAACACTGGACACCTTTAAGATTGTGTAAAAAAGTATAATTACAATTGTACAAACAAAACCTATCCTCAAAGGTACTCAACATTAGCAGTAACATGTTGTATTAACACAATATTATTGTAAATAGAGTGATAAGGTGTTGAAATTGCAATACTCTAATTATCTTGTGGTATAAAAGTAGTTATTGATGGTAACATGTTTAAATAAATATAACACATGTGTAAAATATTATAGATGTTAATATTGTTATTCAACAGTGGGATAGTAGTCTCTAATCCAGCAGTAAACATAGTAGTAGTACATCATGTACTATTCATTGTATCATTGGTTTATATTATAATATCTTATCTTTCTATACTTCCAATATATTTTTACAAATTTTTACCATTATTGGACTATACCATATATTTTTGGTATGTTAATAATCTTGTTATAAGATAGTAGGGGTTACCACAACATGTAATTTTAAACAAGTTGTGTATCCAAATAATACAACTTGTACGTATTATCTTTGTTTTGGATGTTTATTATGTTTACTATACCATCAACAATAAAAACTATTACAAAATTATAGTACTCAACATAAAATATGTTACTTGTGTATACAAACACTTAAATTATGTTCTATCATGACAGATGTATATAATAAAGTTATTAACATGTTGAAAATATGGGATGTTATATTATCAAAGGTTAAAAATCCCCCCCCCTCATCCCCTCCCCTCACCACACTAAAAACAGTGAAAGAATAGGATCTCACAACACAAAATTAATTATATGATAGGTAGTTCATTATACACTACCATTTTATTATCAGGTATAAATAAAACACTAAAATAAAAATACTAAACATATACAAATATATATATATATATACATACATTAAATAAATAGTAAATTATACAAGGTTACAACTCGGTATGATATATCGTTGTGTAAAATATTGTTATCAACACAAGTAATCATTTTTACTATTATATACACGAATATATATGTCCACTATATGGATACTCTCATTATAACACAATATATGACAAATGTTTATCTTCACATGAATAATTAACAATTTATATACTTGGACATGTCGGATCAATGATGTTTAACCACTTTTAATATAAATATGTAAGTTAGATGGTGTATAACTACAGAAGTAGATCTACAATAGTTATGTTTATATTAATTTTGTTGAAATATGTATTGTAACATCTAATTTTTTTAGTACATGATGTACTAAAGCAATTATTATTGAGAGGGGGGGGATTCTTATTAACCTCTGTCAATTGGTCATAAAACGATACACTGCTGTAATAAACCAAAATAGACATTACTGTTTGAATGTGTTTATTGTTATAATTACTATTAATTACAAGTTAAAGTAAATAACAGACTAATCTGTCACTAATATTTTAAATGTAATACAGTAAGTATAATAGTGGTAAACATATTTTGTGGGATTTCTCAAAAGCAAACATTTGTTATAAACACTACCCTGATTTAACAATTCAAAATTTGTATTTTACAACAATTTTATAATGTATCCTTGCGTTTAAGAAATTCGACATAAACATTTCATAACATTTTAATCTATGTTGTGTATTAAATATTACTAAATATACACACACAATTAATGTATACTGGTTAACAACTTTAAACATTGTAAGTTTGTTATGTTATCATTATTATTTGCCAAGATATATTATATGTATTAAAGTTTGTAATGGTATGCAAGATAATGTAGAATTGTTATGGTCAGGGATAAAATTATGCAATGTTTTAATATACTCGTACGGAGTAACTCGCAATCGCTTCAGTAGTTTTACTATATTTCACACTCTACAGTTAAAGTGTGGAATTATTAATCCACATATAATTTAATCTTGGTCACTGTAAAATGTTTATACATTAAATTCAATACTACATATACTATATTTGTAGTTATCTTAACTTGTGTCTAGTATATCTACATGATATTTGTGGTTAGTTGTTTAGCGCTTGTCACTGCGTTTGGCATAGCCATTGCTCTCTCAGTATACCTTCGGTTTACACATATATTATGTGATTAATACTTGGTTATACCTTAATATTCTTGGGGATGAAAAATATTCGAGGTTAAAATATGTTGGTATAAACAAAGATAAGGATTACAACTTATATTGTTGTAATGATAATAAACACTGGACATTTATGTCAGTAACTTATATCGTTAATATGAAACCTCGGATTTCATATAGATTTTAATGTGTAAAGTATAGACAATAAGATGGTCATCATAAACTTACCAATTTTTTGTGTCTTACATTATTTTCAAACACATAAGTATACATTGTAATTAATAATTATGATTGTATTAAATTTAATTATGATAAATTGTAATTTATTTAACTTTAACAAAATGCCAGTTATATATAGATCGAGTAATGATCAGCAAGTAGTGGTACCAATAGACATTGCTATATCATCTAAGTTTGTTGAAAACATGATTGGTGAATTAAGGTACAACAATAATAATACTATTGTTATAGATATTCCAAAAGAGTATACGTCAGTCTTCCATTTGTATATCGACTATTTATTTGGAAGGTTGAATGTTGATTCTGCCAACGAATTATTTTTATGTTTTAAGTTAGAGATATTTATTGATGATGCTGTTTTTTTCTTATCACTCATGCAACAGGCTTATAATATATGGGTAGACTTCTCTAATTTATTACCGGTTCTTGATGACAGAGAAGTTTACCTACGTAGTCCTTATATGTTCGTACCAACATGGCTAATGGATAATAAAAGTTTCTTTGACGAATGGATAATTTTGAATGTTAACAAGAGCATAATTTTGAATTACCATAGTGAGGTATATCATACCGAGGTGAAATATTATGATAATAGTAATCAAATGGAAGATTTGTATGTCCATCACATGATCAAAGGGGAAAAACATGGACGATTGTATAATAAAGCTTGGTACCCAAATGGATCACTTGAATATCAGGATAACTCTATTATAGAGTATAATGCTGACCCCATTGATCAACAAGGTTGGTACTCGATTGAAAACTCTAACTTCGACTTTTCGTATGATGAATACATCATCATACCGGACGGTTTAAAGGAGTCATGGTTTGTTAATGGTCAAAACTCTTATAAATATAATTATGACAACGGTAAACTTCATGGTCTATATGAAACATGGTATGAACCAACATCATCAAATATTAATCAACTTGAAACTCAAGGATATCTTGAACATGGACAAAAACAGGGGTTATGGCAAAAATGGTATAAAAGTGGACAACTCAAGACTAAAGAGGTGTATGAAAATGGTAGAACACAAGGACTTGAGGAAGAGTGGTATGACATACCATCTGCAGGAACAGGAGAAACTAGTTTAACTGCTGGAGCCAAATTATACAGTAGGAATTACGCGAATGGTGGTAGAACACAAGGTGTTAAAGAATATTGGTATCCTAGTGGACAACTTAAAATTAGATCTGATTTCAAGGATGGAAACAGACATGGTGTTAGTGAAAGTTGGTATGATATTACTAATGGACAACAACCCCCAGGTGATAAAGGATTACTCAAGTACAGACGGATATACAATATGGGTAACCTTGTGTCAGATAACAACTTTTAATGACATGTAATTTCAACACACTCTATGATAGAGTGTGTGATACATATAGTTCTATCGTTAACATTAATATTCATACACTTACCCTCCCTTCTTTCATTGTATTAATTTAATTATTATGTTTATAATGTACATTAACGTATAAGATATAGTTTAATGTAAAATAGGTATTATCTGTTAATATATTTATGTCATAATATAAATTATAATAAATATTAGTAAATTACAAGTTTAATAAATCATCACTTAAAGCACATACATATATACGTTATATTATGAAATATATGTTTGTGTATAATTATAATCTTTTAATACATGACTAAAACCCAAAAAGTATAAAGGTTACAAAATTACATTCAACACAAGTTAATTTGGTTAACTTGCTATTGTATTGTAAATTATTAACATAACCGTATATTAATATCTCTTATTGATATCTTTTGTTGGTTACCTTAATAAAACAACATTGTTTTGTTTCATATAGCAACTGTATTTGTAGTATAATTATTGTTTGGTTGAGAATACTTTATTCACTGTGTAAATGTTTTAAACAGTATAGTTACAACACCACATTCAAAATAACATTAACATATAGTGTTTGAATATTATTTTGAATGAAACGAAATATGATAAATATTGTATATATGTAAATTATGAATTTTTTGTAATAGACTTATTTTTACATATAAAAGTTATACTAGATATGGATCCAATTGCTATCAAAATTATTAATAGTATAATGCCTACAGTACCAAAGAGCAATTTTGGTATGACCTTCATAGAAATACCAGTTAGAGAGAATAATGCTAATTCTATAGATCGTATTTTAAAGTTTTGTTTCGACCAGAATAACATATGTATTTCATACATAGATATGTTAATGTCTAATAATGGTTTAAAGATCGTTTTTGGTGAGTGTGGTATTGTATATGAATATTTTGTAACTTTACCAGTACGACTTTATAAGGAACTTATAGATGTTAATCTACATCCTTCAAATATAAAACTTTTCAATGTTATTGTAGATCGTGTAATTTCCATTCATGTTGATGAAATAGTGTATGTACGTAACCTTACGATAATTTTATATGCAATTAAATTAGCTACAGGCACTGAGAAAATACTCGCTGGTAGTGAGATTGAATATGAAGATGATATGTCAGATGATAATGAAAGTTTTACAATTACTTTGAATTCTGAACGAGCTCCAGATCATGAACTTGTTGTAGAAATTAGTATGGATAAAGATTTCTATGTACACGATCCAAAATATGGAAAAATAATATGCCCTAACACTGGAAATAAGGTACGTGATATAAGAAATATTCTTGCATCCGGGAATAATAGTGGTAGTGGGCCAAAGTTAATTAGTATCCTAGCTGAACTACTATCTTATTATGTAAATTGTTGTAGCACTGAAGTCAGACGTGTTTAAAGTTTATTGTTCTGTCAATAGTTAAAATATTACACTACTCACACAGTTATAATTAACATAAGTTAACCGAGTTAACTTAATGTCATACTATGATACATATAATCCTACTTATTATCATAATTATTAATATGTCTATTTGTTTCCACTCCGTCCACAATTGTTACTTCCAACCCTTGTACTTGTTTCTTTTCCTTTTCCTTTTCCCGAATCAGGTCATTGACACAATACTTTATTTATTTTTTACTTATAATAAACATAATTCTTATGTTTATAACACTATTATGGTGATATTTATGTAACATACAACATATTATTAATTATCATTGTCATATCTATTAGGTTAACATTTTACATTATAGTGTAACATATATTTGTATGTACTTTCATTACACGTTTAATCTTTAACATAATGTTAAAGATAGTGAATGTTATTATTTATTATATATTAGATATATAATTATATAAAATATGTTATTGTTATAATTTTACGTATTATAATATGTAAATAAATAAATGTTAGAATATATTGTAATTAATATTTTGTGTCAGAATACATTGTACATATAAAGTATATTAATAATATAAATTCATTAACAGTAGATATATATATACAAAAACATATTTGTTGAGACATTTAATATATATATATATATATAATCACCACACAAAATATATTATTTAATTATCCAACCAGTTTGGTTAATTTATAATATACATGCCGGTTGTTACGTATAACAATATATCAAAATATAAGTATAAACAGTTACTAATGTTAAGTGGTATATGTATAACTGCTTATTCACGTTAGTGAATTACGTTATGTTTGTGGTTGATTAGAATTACATATTTTATGTAATTACACCAGTTAATTATTTATCCATACTGATAAATTACATTTATAACTGTGTATTGGTAATTATTATATTTGTTCATGTATTTTTTACTAAATGAAATGATGGATAATAATCACAATAATTATCTGTTAATGTTAAGTTATTATGCACTTTGATATCAACTGTAACAATGTTACTATACATAATTATTTGTTACTTATAATACATAATAATTATGTATTGTTTACTTTATTAGTGTTATGTTTTAACAATCTTAACATATTTTTTGCCATGATAATTTAAATTTTAACAGTACTAATGTATCATATTGGTACATGATACATACATTCTAATGTATATTTTAGTATGTAAAATTGTTTGAGATACATAAATATGTTATTTGAGCAATTACCAACTACCAACAATACAATATTATTGGTAGTAAATTGCATACAACCTCTCCGAGAAAGAGGTTAATCTTAACCTCTTTCTATTTTAACTTCTCTGAGATATTTTTTTCTAAACCTTTATGGGTCAAACAATTTCGTTTGATTTCTATCAAAAATATGTCGAAACATGATTACATGTAAATACAAAAGTATAAGAATGCTTTAGTATCAATAAGTATAGAGTGGTTCTATATTAAATTAAGGTATGTATATACCCGTAGTAACAAGTATAAACATTATCTTTATTTTTAAAGGTCGAAAGATAATGTTTGGTTTCGATCAAAAATATGTCGAATTGTTTATTACCTGTAAAAACATATTGGTAGTAACACATAGCTTATACATTGTGTGTTAATCAACCACATTAAAATCCAGGATTTTCTTGTTGTTAGTGACAAAAGTATATAAAAATGTTGTTGGTATGAACATATATACACCCCCCGAAAAAAATGTTATTAGTAACATGTGCATATATATAGATATTGTCAATATCTCAAACACTCTAACATATACAAATACCAATATTCTTCTCTTATCTTTCTTTTTTTCTCCTCATATAGTATAATTACATAAAATCTGTGTAAGAGGTTGTGAGCTACGCTAGGCAACCAACCACAATAATCTTGTAACTATTGTTTACAGTAATATCATCTGGATCATCAGGTGACATTACTAGTTCCTATACTGCGGTTGGTGTTGGAATGTAAAAACAATAGTTGGTAGGAGGTTTATTACTGGCATCAACCGTTACCACTTCTACTACTACTACTAACATTAACAATGTTAATATTGTTAATGAACACGGAGTTAATGTCATGTATATTGGTCAATTTGTATTATCCTCTTCATGTCTTAATCTTAATCTTACTAATGTTTCCGATACACTTATCTACTTTACACTATTCCAAAAGTATAGTTCTGTTAATACCAACAGCGCAAGTATCTTAGCTACGGCAACTTCTCCCGTTATTAATACTTCCATTGTTAACACCTCTAGTGTTAATACTACTAACAACATTATTGTCAATACCTCTATTAGAATAGATGTGTTATCTACTGGATTACCTCCTGTAATAAGTAGTGTATTAGTAGATAATAAGTTTGTTGTGCTACACCCTCTGATTTTGTTTGTGGTCCAATTGCTGGCTACTACAATCTTATCTTTCTCGATGGTGTAGAACAACAAGTTGACACCTTTCCTGTCAATGATGGATTGGGTAGACCCCAACTTGCAGTTGCTGTTTGCGATAAGAGGCTTGTGTTCGCTGTGTACACAGATCAACAAACATGTTATCCTCCTTGTGACGTATTAGTCTCTGGAAATAGACTATATGGTCGTAATGGCACCAATTACGGTCAACTCGATCTTATCTTCACCTAAACATACAATTTTAATTAATATACATAATACTAACCAAGTTAGTATACTAATACCCGTTATACCACAAAACAAAAAATACTACATTGTAAATACATAATCTTATATATTCAATACATACAACAGTATAAAACAAGTTATATATTCAATACATACAACAGTATAAAAAAAGTTATATATTCTTTTAATATTATGTGTCTATATGTTAAGACTACATGGCAATATGTGTAAGCGGTTGTGATCCTGTTTGTAAACCTAAGGTTTACAAGTAGCTTTCCGCTACGCTTATCACAAGCAGCAAGCTGCGACAAGCGACAAACTCAGTGACAAGCGCTAGGTAAAGATCCACAGTAGTCATGTGGATCACACAAATAATTACTTGTTTTATACTGACACATCTTCATGAATATTGTGGGACTTTGCTTACACATATTGCCATGTAATGACAAACAAATTACCTGGCTATAATTCTGGATTTTATACTAATTGTATATACATTTACGTTTATATGTAACAATAGTAATTACTACTAACAACATGTATAAATATCTTACTACCAATAATAATTGTTGTGTTAACACAATTTAACCCTATGTACAATATATTAAAAGTATTGTCTAACTTTATTTGTGTTATGACACATCTTGTATGAATAATATTGGTTATGTAATAACATTATGTATGTGCAATATGTTGTAACATTACAATATTGTATATTCTACTGTTTATATCTTCTTATAAACATACCTTTCACCTCTTTAATGTATTTAAGGTTATGTTGACAGTAAGAGTTGTTATATTACCTCAAGTAACAAAAGTACTTACAATATTGTGTATTTATATGTGTTATAAAAATATACAGTATACAATCTTTTCCAGTTGTAAATTACAAGATGTACATCATTACAAAAGATATTAATTACATTATAGGGAGTGTATATATTATTTATAACTTGGAGTTATAAACTACAATTAAAATAACATTTATAATAGTAATGTTATATAACATATATTAATTTATGTCAACACCTGTTATGTTTACAATTGTAAATTGTAAACATAACAGGTGTTGACATACACAATAGTTATTATTCATGTAGGTAGACAAAGATAACTATGTTGTACAAACATATGTTTAGTGTAGTCATGACATGTTATGAAGTTTATAACCTGGGGTTATAAGCGTTTGTATTTGTGTACACAGAGAGAGAGGTACATGGTATTTTATCAAGATAGTGCTAATAACATACCGGTTACAATATTAGCGTTATTATACATTTGATCATCGGCCTTGTTTTTGTTTGACATGAGGATCTTCAAGGTGGCATACTGACCTAGTTTGTATAATAGGGGTACCGAGTTACGTCTGTCATACTTATCAATGTTAAGGTTAGCGCAATAATGGATATTACCATTTTTGTCAACATAAGGGTTATCATGGAAACCACGAAAGCTTAGTTTCATACCAATACCATTAGGATCATAGTCAATACGGTAACCATGTTTTTCCAAAACCTTCTTTGCATCTTGGACGTTTTTGGGTAGACTGTATTTGTTATAGTTAAAATCACCATAACCAAATGGTGATCCATTGTGTGCTAGGCATAAATACCATTCATACGAGATAAGTTTGTACTTCTGAGCCAACTGTCCTATGTCAGCACTAGTTGTGGCATTTGTAAACATCATGTTATCATTGATAGTACAGATCATATCAACTGTATCATCATATAGTTTACCATCGATAGTATTATCCTTATTATATTTGGTACCAACTGTCGATAGTGAGATTGATGAAGGTAATAATGATGTTATCGATGGTTTGACCGTTTGCAATGCTGAGATAATTCCATGTGTTAAATACACTTGTTGTTCCTCATACAACTCATACCTATTCCACTTACCAGACCGTTCTTTCATGGTATTAACCACATTATCTGATGTTAACTTGGTATTATCAAACAAATATTGGTTGTGACGTACCACATTGGGTAGGTTACGACTACATTTCCACACATTACTAATCAACATCTAACAACTTTAATACCATATAAATATTTTACCAAATATCACATTATCCACTACAATAACATCCATCTTGAATCATATTTGTTTATTACAATGGTTGACATACTTATCCAATAAGTATTTATACCTTCAACATATAATAACACTCCACAGTCAAACAAACATTAATAACTATTTTTATATACAAATATAGACACAAGATATAAACACAAGATATAAACACAAGATATAAACACAAGATATAAACACAAGATATAAACACAAGATATAAACACAAGATATAAACACAAGATATAAACACAAGATATAAACACAAGATATAGGCGTTAGTAATAATAGTAACTTACTGTCGTGGACAAAAATAACGCGCATTACCAACTCTAACGTTAGAGGTTAATAGTGTGAGGTTGTGATCTTCACGTTTTTCCTGGTCGAACTCAATACCAAGAGCAAATGTGATACTGGACATAAATAGTTTATCTGATACCATGTTCTCAGCAGTTACATCTTTGTATTTGCCATCAAGGAAGATTTTGTCATCATGGTTAATCTTGAGTGTAAGACGATAGTCGAAGTTTTGGTACTGACCTGGAGCTTTTCCATCGGGCTTCCAAGGCTTGAGCAATCCTGGGCTTCGACTTAAATTCTTAAACGTTTTCTTACCCACAACATTTTTGTACCTGTTGTACACTGCCTGCAACTTTTCAATCATAAATACACTCTCATGACTAGTGTATATGACCAAGAAACAAAATGGGTGTTGACTGTCAGGAGTTGTAATTTTAGTAACAAAACAATTTAATGTTTCTTTGTCCAATACAACATCGTGCCAGATAACATTTGTTTGTACCTCATCTGCTGTCACTTGACTCTGGTCATCATCCCCATGATAGTTACCACTGTCATCATCATGATCACTAACAGACAAATTGTTGTCATCATCACCATCATCAATTGGATTATTAATAACATTACTACTAACAGGTTTTGTGTTTGTCACATGTGTTGTTACAATAAAAGAGTTACACGATGAGTTCCTATTAACCATAATTTGTTTTGTTTTTGTATTTGTTCTTGTATTTGTATTTGTATTTGTATTTGTATTTGCACTATACCTCACGCTATTGTAGTTTGACATCCAAGCACCCATGTTAAATTATTATTTATGCAGTAAACATGTTACTTGATGGTGCAACTAATCATTTTTACTATTATATACACAGTTACATACCCAATATACAAACATTTTTGTTATAACATGATGTGATACAGACAATTATCTTCACATGAATAATTAATAATTTACATATCTGGATATGTTAAACCAACAATGTTTAACTACTTTTAATATAAACATGTATATTAACTAATACAATTACAACAGTAAATCCACATTGGTTATGTTTATACTAATCTTATTGAAATACGTATTGTAATATCTAAATTTTTTAGTACAAAATATACTAAACAAACATGGTTGAAAGGAGACAATCTTATTGTCTCCTGTTAATTGGTCATGGAACAATACACTCTTGTAACAAACCAAAATAATTATTACCTTTAAATTTATTTACTGTTATAATTACTAGTGATCATAAGTTAAAGTAAATAGTAGACTATCCGGTCGCTAACATGCTAAACATAATATAGTAAATAAAACAGTGGTAAATATGTTTATGTCGAATTTCTTAAACGCAAGGATACATTGTAAAATTACCCTGATTTGACAATCCAAGATTTGTATTTTACAACAATTTTATAATGTATCCTTGCGTTTAAGAAATTCGACACAAACATTTCATAACATTTTAACTTACGTTTCTTGTTAAACAGTATTAAACATACACACAACTAATTTATATTAGTTAAAAACTTTAAACATTGTAAGTTTGCTATGTTACCATTATTATTTACCAAGATATATTACAACATGTAATATATGTATTAAATTTTGTATTGATACACAAGATAATGTAGGACTATTACAAATAGAGGTAAGATTATGTATTGTTTTAATATATTATGTAATTACACTGTAATTTGTAATCACCTTAGTAGGTTCACTGTACTTCACGCTATACAATTAAAGTGTGGAATTACTACTCTACATATAATTTAAAATTATTCGCTGTAAAATGTTTATACATTAAATCCAATACTACAAATACAGTATTTATGGTTATCCTAATTCATATCTAGTATATCCACATGATATTTGTGAACAGTGTTGCCTAGCGCAGCTTGCTGCTTGTGAGCTACTTGTAAACCTAATGTTTACAAACAGGTTCACAACCGCTTACACAGATTTTATGTAATTATACAAGCATACAACTGTAATTCCACATATATAAGAATGTAACTATTACATTTAGTATTTTAATAATACTCGTGTTAACCACATGATGGTTGTGGGTAGTTGCCTACACGGATATCATGTAATAGTAAAAGATATGTAATGATATTTGTTAATGACAATCTACAACATTCTAACATTTTACCCTTGTAATTACATAATATTCGTGTAGGCAGCGATCCACGGCCATCATGGGAACATACAAAATACAACTAACTATTATTGTTATTATAACCTGGGTAATTAATAACAAATTTAAACACATCCAATTACCAGTATTGGTATTAACTAAATACTGTAAAATGTTACACTAACAATGTAATGTAATCATATATTTTAAACAAAGAGTGTATTTTGGTTAATTTAACCACCTTTAAGTGAATGAAAGATTTGTTGCAACTAAATAACATTATGTACTTTTATGTTTGAGATATACTTATACTAAATATATAGTAATTAAGTTCCTGTTATCATGTTATAACTTAAAGTTATAACCATATACTCTGTCTTTCATGAAGATTTTTACATGTCATTAATGTCTTGGATACCAATGTAGATATCAACAGTAGCGTTATTAACATCTTGAGCTCGAGAATCGTAGACTTCAAAATCTGCAATGTAGTTACGCTTACCTTTCAACTGTGCTGGTGTCATGTGCCATATTTTATGCCATGCATTAATTATAATTGTTGGAATGGGACCAGTTTCAGTGGTAAACCTCTGATAGGTGTTTGAGGGTACAATCAATGTGTTCAACTCACACACACCGTTACTATTGTCATTAATAGTTATATTGTTGAAAGACGATACTTGTTCACCAATAAAATAGGTGTAGTTTCCATGTTCATCACTCTCATAATCAGTGTAGACACAATATGTAATGCCTGGTTTAACACGATTAGATACATTGTTAATGATGTTACTTTGAAAATATTGTTGCATAGTGCTACCTATTTTGGCCTTATCAACATCCATCTCATCACGATTATTAGTCTGAGTACTAATACCAACCAACTTTAACTCGAGTAATGAGATCTTTTCCATTTGCAACTACAAAATATAATTTACTTTATGTTACACATACATTGTAAATATCAATACTATCAATCAATTTCACTCTATTGTTTACACCTATCATATACAAAGTTACTATGGGGTAGTAACTTTACATTGAGATTAATAACATACTATTAACTTTGTTTTGACGTGGTACAATGTTTATACAAACTAGTATTAACAATATACATATTCTTCATTACTTACAACTGTTAATATTAATATTTTTGTAAACATAAGATTGGTTATAATTTTAAATTATAAACATATAGTGATATAATCATAATAATGTAAATAGTGTATATCATTACAACAATATAAATTTATATCATTACAGTTATACCAATATAATCACGTAATTGATGTGGTTGGTTGCTTACACGGATATCATGTAGTTATGTTGTTATAATGGTAATTATCTATACATTATTGTCAAGTATATTAATATAATTACATAATATTTGCGTAAGCAACCAACCACAACATTCTTGTAAATGATTATTCACATCATTACGAATACAAATATAATTATTTACAGTTTACAATATAAACTATAATGTAGTAGAGATAGTATCTAACCAAGTTAGATAATAATAATAGTAGTAGGTGAATATAAACATTAAATACTTATTGTATGTTTTGATATGTATCAAGTAATTAAACTTATATGTCCTGTTATATTACAACTTGTAGTTGTAACAAAAACGGTTATCTAACAACTACACTTACCAGATTGTTAGGATGTAAATTGTTAGTGTGTTAGTGTGTTAGGATGTAAATTGTTAGTGTGTTAGGGTGTAAATTGTTAGTGTGTTAGGGTGTAAATTGTTAATATAATAGTGGTCATAATAATGTTTGTATATTAGATTAATGTTTGTTCATCCATCTTTTTGTATCCAATGTCGATGATAGTGGGTTTAGTATTCTTTGGCACCACAGTCATCAACACGTTCTTGATGTCAATACCACCAAATAGGGACTCTCGGATTGATAACACAAATGCCAAGAAGAATGTAAAGTATTCCAAATGGGTAATGTATACGTTATATTTACCACCAGTTGGTACCCGTGATGAATTACGAGGCCAAGGACGATAACTACGACCATATAACCAAATACCAACAATAGTACGATAGATCTCGTTAATGATGAACAACACGATAATAGGAGGTAATAGTGTTACGCTTATATATTTACAAGCCTGACCTAACATGCCAACAAGGTTTAAAATGTAAATTATAACCACTACACACCAGGTTAACCAACAAACTAAACTATACAAAATACATTGTTTACCAATGAACACACCAACAAACTTGAAAGCAGAGTCGTAATAGTCCAATAAGTCTTCGTTATCTACAGTAATTGTATGATCTAACAAAAACATTGTTCTCGAAATGTAGTTACCAAACATAAATACCACATAGGTGACTATAGGTACTATGACACCAATTATCAAGAAGGGTGTTGAGTATTTAGACATGTCGATAGGTGTGAACCAATTCACCACAGCGCTAACACCTTGTGAGATTATGTAGAAGTTTATCATACAAGACATGTATATTCCAGTTAAGAATAACAAACAGATACACGACAGGTAATATGCAAATTCCACCTTTACATTTCTAATCTTTGATTGGATATAAGTAAACACCTGATCCCATATAGGTGGATAAAGTAAATATGTAATTGCTGCCATTGAGTAAGCATAAAATTGGACATAATAGGTCAAACAACTAAATACTATCATGACAGTCCGTTGTTCATATACCAGTGAGGAATAGGATGAAAACGAAGACAGCATTGTCATGATGATATTTGTCATCTGCAGTAAAATTAAAATTATACCCATACCTCGATT
>Ga0302300_1000599_pt1 | contig 24293 bp, 19 predicted proteins | sample III_Palsa_E1_1_FD_198756 | JGI IMG/M metagenome (GOLD analysis project Ga0302300, IMG submission 198756) | Peat permafrost microbial communities from Stordalen Mire near Abisko, Sweden - III_Palsa_E1_1 | ecosystem: Environmental > Terrestrial > Soil > Palsa > Peat permafrost | place: Sweden... | reverse complement strand
ATAAAGTTAGAAAATTGACAAACCATAAATGCAGTGCATCTTGCATAAATCAAGAAAGCCAGCCCGGTGGGCGGTAAAAAACAGCACGGATTACGGGGATAACTGCAAGGTGAATACGTGTTTTAAACTTGTTTTTTAGCTGTTTTTCGCATTTATAACCTAAAAATCCCATTAATTTTTTTGTTGTTTTTCTTTTGCTTATTGGCATTGCCTTCGGCCCGCGTGTTCCGCTGTATCTTTTTTTCAAAAAGGATGCCGCTGCACCCGCTAATGCGGCCATAGCGGTAAATAAGGTTCGCGGTTCCCGCCCCAGCTTCACCGCTCACCCCATTTACCGCCCCCGCAACAAGCGCCTGCCGCATCCGGGCTCCCTCGTTGCCCGCACGCTGCGCTGCCTGGTCAACCCGTCCGTCCGTATTACGCCAGGCACTTGTTTTTTCCGATTTAAACCTGATTGCTTTTTGCCTTGATTTGACCAGCCTTTCCTAAAATTTAGTTTTTTAAAAATGCAAAGGTAAAGCCTGCCGCGCAGCCGTCAAGGGTACAATAAACCCCTTGGCCGGGGCCCTTGACAACTACCCGCCAGTCTTTTTTCGACCTGCATTTAAAAAACTAAATTTATAATTATGGAAAGTTTGGTATTAAATCTTCAATCAAAAAATCAAATCAATGATTACATCGCTGATAACCATTTGATGAAATATGAATTCGAAATTTTAAATGAGTTAATTGTCGTCATTGACGAAAATGATCTGGTGCAGTTACAATGGCTGAACAGCTTTGGTGATTCTTTCAGGGCAATTACCATGAACCTGCACGCTTACCGCCAAGGATTGGAATTCGGATTTACCGCAATTGCCTTTGATCAATACGGCTGGTTCAAAAGGCCGCAATTTTTAGATCAGGAAGATATAACTTTTGGCGATACCAGCAGATATGGTAACCAGAGCACAATCCATTTAGGCAGGGGTATGAATGGCATTTGGACTTATGGGCTAAACTACAGCTTTGGCTGTGCCGGCGGCGGTTACGGCTTATCTGTTTATGGCAAACACTTCAACAGCCGAGAAACAGCGCTCAATTTCGCATTAAATGATTTGAAAGGTATGATGACCGCCAGGATAGGCAGCACAGATACCACCAATGATAAACAGCCGATCATCCTCGCCACGTTACGTGATATTGATAAGGCATCATGTAGCATGATACAGCTTAACTTATTTTAATAAATTTTATTCCTGAGAAATGATTTCAGCCCCGCAGCACCGATGTAGGGGAAATATGATAAGATATGTTTATTTTTGAATAATAAACCTAATCGAATCTTATGGTTACCATCCTAACTTTTCGTCAAACTTCCTTCAATCCTCTATTTCATTCATGACATTCCGGGAATTACTAAGCAGGCATTCAGGCAACATAGCCTTTATTGTAGGCAACGGGATCAATCGGTACCAGGAAAATCCCGATAGCATTTCATGGAACCAACTGTTGCTACGGCTGTGGCAAAGGTTTGCGCCAAATGTTTTTGAATCTGTGCCGCAGGGAATTACAATTACCGAATTTTATGACTTGCTGGACCTGGCGAATCAGGAAAATCCAACCCTGCCATATGAAATTCAGAAAGAGGCTGCCCGGCTATTAAACGGATCCTGCGGTCAAAATCATCATCGGGCCTTTATGCAAAAAGCCCGTGAGTTAAACGCGCCAGTACTTACAACAAATTTTGACCTTATATTGGCCGAAGAGCTTCGCCTGCAATTGTACAATATGGATAGTAGCAAATTTACTGATTTCTATCCCTGGTCAAGCTATTACAATGACCATTTGATCAACGACCCGGCGGACAGTTTCGCACTTTGGTTCGTCAACGGCTTTATTAAATATCCGAGAAGTATCAGGCTTGGCCTTTCTCATTATATGGGTTCGGTGACAAAAGCGCGCGAATACCTGCACAAAGGTACTGATGCCAATTTATTTAATGGCAAAGACCGCCACCTTTGGCCCGGATACCGCACCTGGCTTCATATTATTTTCAATAAAGACCTTTGCATTTTTGGGTTAGGTTTGGAAGAAAATGAAGTTTTTATTAGATGGTTATTGATCGAAAGAGCGAAATACTTCCGAATGTTCCCTGAGCGACGAAGATTAGGCTGGTACGTTGCCCCTAGAATCGAACAGCCGGATGACCGGATCGTTGGCAAACATTATTTTTTGAACAGTATTGGTTTCGAGCTGATCGAGACCAGAGATTATGACGAGATTTACCGGGATGCCTGGGGACTAATACATAATAATTATGAGTGAGAACAAAGTAGCCATCGACCCTGAAACTATCCATTCCGCAATCACCACCTGGAGCGGATTTGTTTATCAGGGCAAGCTGGCATTGTACCATACCCTTACTTTATTGGGCAAGGACACTAATTCCGACGGCTGTTTTTTACAATTGGATAGCTTGGATGATTTTGCTATTCTCAACCACGCTGGAACATGTTTGTCCATGCACCAGATCAAAGCATATAAAACTCTTTTTTATTCCGTTTACAAAGATGATTTTGAAAAGTTATGTAATAAAGCAACGAAAGTTGGGTGCAGCGATTATAGCTTTCACATGGCCAGGGAAATAAAGGATAAATCGACCGCAGATATTGAAGCAGCACATCCTGTTATGAAAGTATATAAATACAGTGATGGCAACCACTTTTGCGCTTTAAATAAAATTGATGACTTATTAGAACAAGCGATAAAGGTCTATTATACATCGCGGGAGCCAGAATTGGCTTGGAAAATCCAACCTGACTACCTTGCTATTACACGCAATGTGCTGGAAAATATTATACAAAATAAGGTAATTGAAATCCATCAAAAGGTACACCTTAGCCAGGGTTCCGATAATTTTAATGCCTATACTGAAACCATACCATTTCAAAAATTTACCGACCTACTTTCGGAGAATTTGGTCGCCAGGGCTTCCAGCAAAGAATATTTCTTGTTTTTAATCAAGCGGGATCTCAACGTTTATCATCAGGAATTTTGTGTGGAATGCGGTGTAGACATGGATGACCCGGGAAGAATAAAAATGTACAAATACCTATGTTATATAAATTTGCTGACCGATGAAGAACTGGTAAAATTCATGCGTCGCATTATCCCTCAACGCAAATTTGTATTTAATACGATCTTCGATTACAAACATAACAATACCAATACCGAGGAAATGAAGGACGCCTTTTTTGCTGCATTAAAGCAATTTCGGTTAATCGAAAATTTGCCCGACAGTCCTTTTGGCTGGAAAGAAGCGCCAACATTATTTCTAATTCCGACCACAATCAGCCGGCCGCAGGATAAAGCGTTCCACGTTTGCGAGGCCATTATAGAGAATGTTAAAGAAACAGATCTTGACCTGCCTTACCAAACCAGTAACTTAATTACTGCTCAGATTGATATACCCTCCGTGTATGGTTCTCTTCAAAATATCATTTTAGTAGCCGATGATGAAGCCACAGAGGAGCCGGAAAATAATATAACACGCTGGAAGAAAATATCGCTTACTTCTATAGAACAAGCCAGAACCATAATCAAATGAAAGACTTTATTTATAAACTGTTTATCCAAATGGGCTTTCAGGCTTCTCAAACTGATACCATTGACTTATTTTATTTTCCAGCGGAAAGCAATAAAAAGGTTTATTGGGCCGTAGTGGAGTGGGAAGACCTGGATCATCTAGCAGAGCAGTCAGTTATATTCAATCGTTGCAAGGAACTAATTGACCAGCCCGAACTCGATAAAAACCTTTCACTAGTCATTTTAATTAAATTAAATGATGAAGCGGCTATTCAGGGCGTCAAATCAACACTTATCAGGATCGAAGAAAATGCTTATTATTTCAAAAAATACGTATTGCATTATGATGACGTCGAGTACGAACAAATGAAAACGCAGCAGGGTGACAAAACAGCTTTGGATTTTCTTACACAACAGATAGTGAATTCGGACTGCTTTAAAATTTATAAAAATGAGCACCGCTCCGTTAACTGGCAATCGCTGGTTTACCGCGTCGCGTTAAAACTCCCGTTTATACCTATTTCAATCACAACCAATAAAGGGCTGGCGTCCCTATTTGAGGATAATCAGGTAAAAGTGGCTGGCAAAAATTTGAAAGTACTTGACGATCATTTATCCGCAGCGTACGGCGGACTTACTATGAAACAAATCGAGGATTTATCGGCGGATGCCATCCTGAACAAATTAATCCCAATTATCAAGTAATGGCCATCAAGATCAATAAAATCAGAATAGAAAACTTTAAGGTGTTTTCTTCTTTTCAGGCCGAATTTACCGAAACCGGACTGGTCGTGCTGGATGGCCCTAATGGATTTGGCAAAACGTCCTTTTATGATGCTGTCGAATTGCTCGTAACCGGGAATATTCGCAGGTATAACACGCTCCGAGAACTCATAATTGACGGGAGGACCAAGACAACTTACGTTGAAAATCCATATTTGCACACCGGAAACACGGGTGGGGATATTATGATCAAAGCTGAATTAGCCGTTGACGATCAAACTTATATTATATCGAGGAATTACGCCCACGCGGATATTGTTTCTGATGCAACTTTTACAAACTTCAAATTATTTAGCTATACTAATTTTGATAATGCTGAAGGGGAATTAATCCCAAATGAGATTGATTTTTTAACTGGGATATTCGACAAAGACTACAAGGCTAACTTTGAATTTTTAAATTACATCGAGCAGGAAGAAAATGTCCACCTGTTAAAAAATACAGAAAAAGACAAAAAGCTACTGATCTCCCATTTGTTTAATGTGGCTGAATTCTCTAGCCAAATCGAAAATTATGAAACCATTAGAAAAAAACTATTCTTATTATGCAATGCTGATGCGTCTAAAGAACTGCAAAATAATTTAACCAATTTATCCGAGCTGAAAAAAAACCTGAAAGAAATAAATTCCACTGAGTATTACCAACTTTTCCCGCTGGCACAACATTTATGGGACCAACAGGAAATTAAATTTAGTGATGGTATCTATTCCGTATGGTTTGGCGAGGAGGGCGATATTTTTAAACTAAGGAAATTATTCGAGCAGCGATCTTCCTTTCTGAATTTTCGTTATAATAAACGGATCAATGACATTTTAAATGCCGAAGAGGGGCTGAAAGAGTTTTTAAGATATGGTTTATTTATTAGAGATAAGGAACGGTTGATCACTATTCAAGCTAACAATACAGAAATTGAAAGATTGATCACGTATTTCGAAGGTATCACTACTTACAACCTGGGAGGTTCCTTATTGAATATCCCAACGGTACTTCAGGAAATCATAAGACTGGAAAGCGAAGAAGTACTTGTACGTTATCAGGAAGCACTTAAAAATCTGCGCAACAAAAGGGACACTTCTTCTAATTTAGCGAATATATTGGCCGACCTGCAATCTGCACGTGAACAGTTAATCCAAAAATTCCGTTCCTACCGTGACCATATCCACGAAACTGACGACCAAACCTGCCCGCTTTGTGGCTATGAATGGCCGGAAGGTGAGGATAGTGAAGTAAGTAATCTCTTTGCCCATATCGACCTGCAGAGTGCAAATTTGCAGGAGATTGTCAAACAAAGCGATGACGAAACCGCGGGTACCTTAAGTCTATTCCAGGAACGTGAGATCATTACAGTAGCCACGATACTATTGCTTTATTCGCAGCAAAACCCCACTGATGCTGCCTTTCTTGAAGGCCTAAAAAATTTGGAGCTCAGCACCTTTGAACGCCGTCAAAAAACATTTACAGACTTAGGCATTGATGTTACTGCCTACATGAACACCGAGGCCAATTTAGAAAAGGGACTTCGCCTGGAAGATTTTAAAAGTGAACTACGTAACAAGGTCAAAATTATTGAGCCAGATCATAAATTGGCAGAACTGGAAGATCTTTACAATCGCTATTTCAGAAATGATGAGGAAGCATTCCAAAAGCTTACCATTGAGGATTTTGATCGTAAGATCCAGTACATTGACTGGCAATATGCGATATTCCAGAATGAATTAATTCAAAGATTTGAAACAAAGGTAACCGAAAGCCAGGCTCAATTCGACAATGCGAAATTAGCAGTTGATAAGGTAAAAGCGTTAATCGACGTTTACAAAAACTCGCTTGAAAACTACAATAAAACGCTCATCCGGGACATAGAGATCCTGTTCCATATTTATTCCGGTCGGATAGTCCAGGATTTCCAGGGAGGTTTGGGCTTGTTTATTAAAGAAGATAAAGGCATTAAGTTCCTGACTGATCCCTCAAAAAGCTACGACGCCGTATTTTCAATGAGTTCCGGCCAGCTTGCCGCATTGATGATTTCATTCACTTTAGCGTTGAATAAGAAGTATTCTAAAAATAAAATACTATTTATTGACGACCCTATACAGTCGATGGATGAATTAAATATTGCCGGACTTATAGAGGTATTAAGGAACGATTTTAACGACCGCCAAATATTCATTTCCACTCATGAGGATATGATGTCTACCTTTATGCGTTACAAGTTTGAAAAATACAATCTTAAGACCAAGCGAATTAATATGAAGACAGCATTAATCTGATCGATTAATTTTTAAAATAGTCAGCCTGCATGACAAAATATGATTTTAGCACATTAAATGATAAAGAGTTCGAACAATTCAGCTGCGAACTGTTGAATAAACATTTCGAATTAGACCTTCAAAATTTCAAGTCTGGCAAAGACGGCGGCATAGACCTACGTTATTCAACCTCGAAAAACAATAATGCTATTATTGTACAGGCCAAACAATATTATACGAAATTCAAAGACCTGTTCAGCAAATTAAAAAATGAAGAATTGGCCAAAGTTGAAAAACTAAAACCAGGCCAATATTGGCTGGTCACCTCCCTGCCACTGTCAGCCGCGAATAAGGATGCTATCGCACAATTATTTAAAGAGTATATGCCGAATGCTAATTATGTAATAGGCAGGGAAGATTTGAATAAACATAAAAGCATTGAAAAAAACTGGTTGAAGCTATGGCTTTCCAATACCTCGGTACTTCAGCGAATGCTGAGTAACGGAATTTATAACCGTTCGGAGTTTTACGAGGAAAAAATAGTAAGGAATATAAAACGTTATGTCAAAAATCACTCGCTGGACGAAGCCGGGAAGATTTTAAAAAGAAATAAGTTTCTACTAATTACAGGTCAACCCGGCGTTGGAAAAACCACACTGGCCAATATGGTTACGTATCAATTTTTGGCACAGCAATATCAACTCGTATATATCAATAAAGATATTGCGGAAGCCGACGAAATATTCACAAAAGATAAAGATTCCCGTCAACTATTTTATTTTGATGATTTCCTGGGAAGGACCCACCTGGAATTATTGAATCATACGGGCAGCAGCGAAAGCTCCATTGTCAATTTCATTGAAAAAGTACAGTTTTCACGAAATAAATACCTAATCATGACCACGCGGACCACTATTTTAAATGATGCCCGCGAACATTTGGAAAAAATAAGACAAGCACGGATTGATCTCGAAAAACAAGAGATCAGGCTCTCTGATTATAACTTAAGGGACAAAGGACAAATACTTTATAATCATGTTTTCCATGCAGATATTAAGTGGCCATATAAAGAGATAATTCTAAAAGATAAAAATTACACCCCCCGCCTGATCGAATTCTTTTGTAAACCTTACAACATCTCGAACGTTGAGCCTGGTAAGTATTTGTCATTTATATTAAGTGTCCTGACTTATCCAGAGCTTATCTGGGAACATTCATTTACCAAACAACTGCGTCCTGAGGATCGTTTTTTAATCGGCAGCCTTTTCAGCTTTGGCAACAATTTTCATTATATCAATTATCGCTTTGATTCGCATATCCGTATCGACTGCCTTGAGCAAGCTTATAATTCCAGAATCAATTATGAAGTAAAAAACAATGGCCACACCAGATCAACAGATAGTTTTAATAAAAGCTTAAAACATTTGCTGGATGGCTATCTGCTGAGTTATGTCGAAAAAGACACTGACGTTAATCTGATTGGGTTTATCAATCCTTCTATAGATGATTTTCTATTGCAATATTTTAAACGTAGCAACGAAGAAAAATGGAAATTGGTCAATGGCGCATTTTATCTATCGCAATTAAAATTTTGTTTGAACAAATTATTCAGGTTCACAGACTTGGGCTATGATTTGTATGAAAGAGAGGCACACGCTTTCATTAACTTCATTAAGATAGATCAAGGCCGCTTCAAAGCAACTATTCATTTGGATAATTCTAATCCTATTTCTTATAAAAATGCGTTTAACTGCGAATTGGCTGAAATCTATAATGATTTACGATTTACGGAGGCGATTAACCAAGAAATTGATATCCTGATCACTGATCTTGTTCGGGAAATCAACCTCGATAACCTCAATAGGTCTTGTTACGATATCATTTTAAAATTGATCAAAGATCCGGGAGACGACACACTTTTAGAAAAGCATATTACGGAAAACTGGGAGCAATTAATTACCGCTTTATGGCCTCATGGGAGCAACAGCGACAAGTATGAGGAGTTTGAAGACCTTTTTAAGTGTTATAATCAGAACTTATCCGCATTTGTTAAACATCCGCACCACATTAAAATGTTCTATGACGATCTGCGATCAAAGGCAGATGATGAAACAATTAGCATCATTTACGATTACGAGGACAAAATCAAAAGCCTGGAAGACGTTGAAGAATTGAAAGCAAAAGTCTTAGAAACAAGAAACGAAATTTTTGAAGGGTTTCACCTGGAGGATAAAAGTTACGACGAATCGTATTATTTCCAGGATCTTGAAAGTGAAGAAAAATTTGCCGAAAATAAGCAGCGAAAAAAGAAGATTGTAAAAATTAATACCAGTAAGCAGAACACGGAAAATTCCGACGTTAAAGAAATGGAAAATTACGTGGATTACCTTTTTACTAAGTTTGAATAACGTGATAAATTCAAGCCTGTATTTTCCCTGGCTGAAAAAGAATTGCCAAACTTTGCTAGTTAATTATAAGATTAAATACGCGGTGCAAAAGCCGAAATGCTGATCTGGTTTTATGGGGGTGTAAAAATGTGTTTCCTTCATCTATAGTACTAAAATGGCTATTTATGATCTTAATCCATTTTGATATCTTTATAACCAATATCTAAACGCTTATTAGATGAAATGGAAAGAATATGAAACGAATGTGTTAAAATACTTTTCCAAAAAGTATCCTCATTCGAAATTCTCAAAGAACGTTAAACTTCCAGGCCGCCTCTCCCAAACACAAAGAGAAATTGATATTTTGATAGAAGGATCAATTGCAGGATATCCCTTTAGAATTGCCATCGAATGTAAAAGATGGAAGCAAAGACTTGACGTCGCTGATGTTGGCGGTTTTTTAGATAAAATAAAAGATGTAGGGATAGAAAAAGGAGTCTTGGTCTCTACAAAAGGATATAGTAATGCGGCTTATCAGCGCGCATATAATGATTCATCAATTAATTTACAAGTGCTGAATTTTGAAAAGCTTCCTGAAAAATGTGATTTCTGGACGATTATTTTTCGTCCAAAGTTAGCTATTGTTGTGATCGCACCTAATGGATGGTTAGTGGATGCAAATGTTCCGGAGCAAATAAAAAAAGATGTCACATGTTATATCCATCCCTTTGAACTTACCGTCTCAGAAGCAATCCAACACAAACAAAATATAACCTTTCAGTTATGGCCAATTTTGGACAGAAATGAAATAGTCGATATTCTAAAAGAAAATGGCCGGAATGATGAAGACATGGAAGACGCGCTGACCGAGATTGGCTTTAATCTTTCCTATGAATTTCGGAGGCAGGATAATGTTGTGAGACAAAAATATCCACAATCCAAGATTGAATATGAGTATGAAAAGATCAACATCTTTTCCGTGACATGGCGAAAAATTCACTATAAAGAGTTGGGATATTCAGAGTTGGCAGCCGGATTTGAATACAGTGGTTTTTACTTTTATTGCTACTCTCCATTTTGGCTTCAGCATGAACATATTGTAAAATTTTTTATTGAGTTCCTCATCAAAAATCTGAGGTTCTATACGATTATAAACATTGATATTAATAGCGACATTGAAAAAAGAAAATTCATGGAACTAATTAGGAGTAATATAGGACATCCGGGTATAGATGTCCAACCTGAGTGGATGTTTCCAGAACTACATTAACTATAAGGATGATATCGCATTTGCCTTTCAGCGAAGTACTATATTTATATTTATATGTTAGTTAGATAGAGAACCGGTTGTACCGGTTCTCTATTTTTTGGATTGACATTTTACGCAGAAATAGCCAGCTGCCTGCGTGGCTTCAATTTTCGTTCCTTTTTCTTTATTGGGACAAGCAATTTGATAACCGCCTTTTGCACCTCATCAATAATCGCCCAGCTTTTAGATACATAAAAATCAGTTACCGAATTCGTCTGATCCTTATGATTTAACGCCAGCCCAACATCATCCTTGCTAAACCGGCATATATTGCGCGCCCAGTCACCAAAGGCATGACGCGCGTCGTAAAATTCCATATCATTATATTTCAGTTCTTTACCAATGGCCCGCATTCCTTTACTCAAAGCGGTATCAAGCGCATTATGACTGCAATACCGCTCTTGGAGCTTTCCAGCGTACTTCTGGTATAAAGGAATTGCAACGGCTGGAATATTGATGCTAATAAACGCGCTATCTCGTCTTCTTGAGCTGGTTTTTGAACGGTTATAATCAACTCTGTCAACCATGTCGGTAAATTCTGATAGTTTATAGAGGTCTACAGCGTTCATGCCGCATAAATAAAAACTCAACATAAACAGGTCTTTGGCTAATTCCATTCGGCTGCCGGGTGCTACCTCAAAATCTCGAATAGCAATAACTTGCTTAATAGTAAGCTTAGGTTTTTTATTTTCGGTTGGCCTGATCAGTTTGTATTTTTTAAAAGGATAATGCTTTACAATCGTTAAGCCTAAATCTTCGTCATTGTAAAAATTTCGGATGGCGTTAAATAAAATCCGAAGGTCGCGCATATGGTTGTGTAAGCCGTTATCAGACAAGCCCGGCATAGTTCTCGTTACTTCCCGCTGGAATTGATTTAAACGTACAATGTCACGTTCTGACCGCAGGAAAGCCTCGTATTTGACCAGCATGTTCGCTCTGATCTCAGTTACCGGCACATTTTCAGACCCAAAGAAATCGACCAGCCCATTTACCACTGTGTTGATTGTGTGAGCGCTTCCATCTCTGCCTTTGGCTTTCATTTCCGCAATCATGTTCCGCCCGAACTTAATTACGTTTATTTCTTCAGCAGTAATTTCCAATTTATTGGTCAAGTAATTGATAAGGCGCGGCAAATCAAATACTTCCAGTTTGGGCCCAAGCTCACTGATTTTCTCGCGGTAATCCTTCAATGTGGGGGATATTGCATTAAGGATAACCGGGTCTTTGATGGAATGATCCGGCCTGACCTGTTTTGCACCTACATAATGCTGGGTGCTGATGTAATTAACTTTCCTTTGATGGGTGACCCTGATCTTTACATTCCATGTCCCATCTTCCCGTTTTTGATTCGGTAAAATAACTTCTCTAATAGTTGCCATAAAAAAATTTCTTTAAGGCCGATTTCGTCGCTAAACAATTGCTAAACATTTTCGGCTAATTCAACAAAAAAACCTGTTAAAATGCCAACCACTCGATTGAGCTACTTAGAAAAGAATAAGGCAAATATATGCCTTTAAACGCTAAAAAAGCCCATTTTCTTTAGGAAAATGGGCTTTTGAAACTTGTGCGCCCACCTGGGCTCGAACCAGGGACCAAAAGATTATGAGTCTTCTACTCTAACCAACTGAGCTATAGGCGCAGAAATTTTAGTTGATTTTGGAGGCGCAATATTACATATTTGCGGTTAAATTACAAAGCGCTATTATGCAAAATATTAAAAACATCATTTTTGATTACGGGAACGTAATTTTCAACATCGATTATACCAAAGTGCAGGAAGCTTTTAAAAAGCTGGGCATTAACAATGTAGAGGATTTTTACGGCCATAAACAGCAGGATGCTGTATTTAACGCGCTTGAACGAGGAGATATCAGCAATGCCGAATTCAGGGACCGTATAAGGGAAATATCGGGCAAACCTGAGCTTACTAATGAGCAGATAGATAATGCCTGGAACGCCATATTTTTAGAAATACCTGAAGGCAATCACGATCTGTTACTTAAAGCGAAAAGCAAGTACCGTACTTTTTTATTGAGCAATACCAACGCCATACATTATGATTACTTTAACGATTATTTAAAAAAGCATTATAACCTGGATAATAACGACGCTATGTTCGAGAAAACTTACTTTTCGCACATAGTACGAAAACGCAAGCCCGAAAGCGCCATTTTTGCACAGGTGCTAACCGAAAACAACCTGAAGCCCGAAGAAACCTTGTTTATTGACGATAGCCCGCAACATTTGGTAACGGCAAAGGCTTTGGGTATACAAACTTATTTAATGACAGCACCCGATAATATTCAGCAGTTTTTTAAACGGGAAAAGTTAGTTTAAGGCATATCCATTATTATCACAGGCGCTTATTTTCGGTAGCTGGTTTTAATGTTTTAGCATTTTGTGATGTTACAATTTTCTTACCCGATTTTTCTTCTATCGCCTTACGGGTATTACCTGCAATAGTACCGCCTTGTTGGGCAATAGTTTTGCTTTGGTTAAAAGTTTCCGGCTTTTTTTCTTTGCTAATTTCGGCGGTGGTTGCTTCGGCAAGCATGTTTAATACCAATTCCAAATTGGTCATATTATCGCGCAGGTTTTCTTTTTTCAGCCCTTTAAGGTTTTTATATTCCTTTACTGTTTTGCCAGCCCATGCCTTGGTTATCTCGTCGGTAAGTATGGCATATTCTTGCCCTTTTTTAACACCCCTGTTTTCCCACTCATCTGTAAGTTCTTTGCGTACTTCAATACTCTTTAATCGCTGGTTTATCCAGGCTGTACTATAGCCTTTTTTCAGGTAGGTTTCCATCAATCTGTCAATTCCAATTTCCGGGTCTTCGGTTTCCTCAATACGTTCATAACCCACTTTTGCAAGCCACATTTTAAAAGGTTCGGCCTTTGGCGATGGTACCGATTGTACTAGTCGTAATAGTTGCTCAGTATCGGCTACGTCACTTAGGTAAAATTTACCATCGGCGGCTTCTATTTTCAGTTGACTACAATTTGTAGCCAACTGGCTTCCTTCTTGCTTTAACCTTGTTTTTAAAACACTCCAATACTTCCGCGGATTAGGGCTGTCTGTTAGAACGCCTATCACATCCACAATACTAAAATACCATTTCTCGCCTTCATCATTCCAAACGGTACGCACTTGTTTGCTTTCAAACAATTTTATGGCTATTTCTTTTTGCATATAAACGGGTTAGTACCAACAAACCCCGGCCATTAGCCAGGGTTTGAAATCATTTTCAGTGTATTTTATTAAGCTACTTTCAGTTTCTTTAAATCTGATTTCTCAAATTTCTCGCGGGCGTAATCAAGTGTTACGGTTAGTTCTTTTACATCTTTTTGGGATGGAAACTCGAACATAGCGTCTATCATTATGGCTTCGCATATCGAGCGTAAACCACGTGCGCCTAATTTAAATTCCATTGCTTTGTCAACAATAAACTCAAGCACATCATCTTCAAAATCTAACTTTACACCTTCATATTCAAACAGCTTTTTGTATTGTTTTAGTAACGAATTTTTAGGCTCGGTTAAAATATTAGCCAATGCTTCCCTATCCAACGGATTAAGGTAAGTTAACACCGGTAAGCGGCCAATCAGTTCGGGTATTAAGCCGAATGATTTTAAATCCTGCGGGGTGATGTATTTGTATAGGTTTTTAAGGTCAACCTCGCCATCATCGCGTTTCATTTTGTAACCTACGGTTTGGGTACGTAAACGGTTGGCAATTTTTTTATCGATACCATCAAAAGCACCGCCGCATATAAACAGGATATTGCTGGTATTTACCGTAATCATTTTCTGATCGGGATGTTTACGCCCGCCCTGAGGTGGTACGTTAACCATGGTGCCTTCCAGTATTTTTAATAATGCCTGCTGTACACCTTCGCCTGATACATCGCGCGTTATAGAAGCGTTATCGCTTTTACGGGCAATTTTATCCACCTCATCAATATAAACAATACCGCGTTCGGCAGTGGCTACATCATAATCGGCAGATTGCAGTAAGCGCGTTAATATGCTTTCTACGTCCTCACCCACATAACCGGCTTCGGTTAATACGGTAGCATCGCAAATACAAAACGGAACATTTAATACTTTGGCCAGTGTTTTTGCCAGTAAGGTTTTACCCGTACCGGTTTCGCCAACCATAATAATATTCGATTTTTCAATCTCTATCTCGTCTTTATCAATACGCTGATTTAACCTTTTATAGTGGTTATATACCGCTACCGATAATATTTTCTTAGCATCATCCTGACCAATAACGTATTGGTCCAGGTAGGTTTTTATTTCGGCAGGTTTTAATACACCCGGCGTTGCAGGAGATGTTTTAACCTTACGTACTTTAAGCTCTTCGGCTAATATCTCATTTGCCTGGTTAACGCACTTATCGCAGATATGCGCGTCGAGCCCGGCAATAAGCATCAGCGAATCCTGCTTACCGGCTCCGCAAAATGAACATCTTATCTCCTTGCTATTCTTATTCATCTAATCGTCTCTTTATATCAAAATTACTAATTAATACCTTATTATCCAACCTGCTAAAAATCTCAACGGTATAAGCCGTTAAAAGTTTCAACTATTTAATAATGAACATTATTTAGCTTGTTGCTTACTTGCTTTACCATTACCGCGTAAAATCTCATCAACCATACCAAACTCTTTTGCTTCTTCGGCAGTCATCCAGTAATCACGATCCGAAGATTTTTCAACCTTTGCATATGAAGCGCCACTATGGTCGGCTATGATCTGGTATAGCTCTCTTTTAAGCTTAGTAATTTCATGATAAGATATCTCGATATCTGATTGCTGACCTTGTGCTCCGCCCGATGGCTGGTGTATCATTACCCTTGAATGGGGCAAAGCAGCTCTTTTACCCTCGGCACCGGCACATAACAATACAGCGCCCATTGAGGCTGCCATACCTGTACAAATGGTAGCCACATCGTTAGATATTAACTGCATGGTATCATAAATACCCAAACCGGCATAAACCGAACCGCCCGGTGAGTTAATATACAGCTGAATATCGCGTTTTGCATCTGCTGATTGAAGAAACAGCAACTGCGCCTGTATTACATTGGCATTCTGATCATATATAGGATCGCCAAGGAAAATAATACGATCCATCATTAAACGCGAGAATACATCCAGTTGTGAAATATTCAGCTGGCGTTCCTCAATAATGTAAGGTGTATAACCCGTTGGCAAATTGGTAGCAATACCGCTTGGCATACGGTTGCCATCAAAATTAGAGATATACTTATCAACAGTAAGGCTGTTTATACGGTGATGCTTAACAGCATATTTTCTGAATTCGTCTTTATTAATATTGTCCATTGTGTTTTTTATTTAAAATGTAAGTGCGGGATTAATCGCGATAAATATAGTTTTTACTTGAATAAATTTTTTACTATAAAGTTTTTATAAAGTAAATTTTTGGGGAAGGAGTATAGTCCGAAAGTCGGAAAGTCCGAAAAGTCGGGAAGCAAAAAGATACATCTATAAATAAAAAGCCCGGAAGCCGAAAGCAATAATACTTTCAAACTTCCGGACTTTCTGTCTTTCGGACTAAAAAATATTAGTGCTTATGCTCTGCTACCAGTTTATTAAAATCGGGCAGTGCGATATCTGTTTTATCTAAAGTAATAACGCTTTTTATGTAATCAAATACCTTAAGGGCTTTTAGCTCTTCAAATATTTTATTTGCGTTCTCTTTGTTTTGTAAGTACTGTACGGTGTACTGCGCTAACTGCTCTTCGGCAATTGGCTGCGGGCTGTACATCTGAAACTGCTGGGCCAAACGCTGTTTTGCTAAGGCGAAAACTTCATCATATTTAATATCGATGTTGTTTTCTTTAATTACCTTATTTTCTATCAGCGTCCATTTCAGGTTTTTTGCAAAATCGCTATAGCCGCCTTGCAATTCTTCATCGCTCAACTGCTCGTTGGTAGCTTTTAACCAGCGTTTCAAAAACTCGTCGGGCAAATCAAATTTAACTTTATCAATAGCTAAATGATAAATACCATCCTGCAGCTGGCGCTCGGCGTCCTGATGCATCATGCTTTCCAGTTCTTCAGTAATTTTCGCCCTGAATTCCGCTTCGGTAGTTACTGTACCTTCACCAAATAATTTGTCAAAGAACTCCTGGTTTAAATCGCTTTCTTCTAAACGGTTTACGTTTTTAACCGTAAGCCGAAAGTTTGATTTTAAATCAGCTGCCGCTTCTTCGTCTATCTTTAATAAACCGGCAACCTTAGCCGCATCGTTATCAAAAGCTTTCTGAATATCCAGCGTTACTACGTCGTCTTTTTTAAGGCCAATTAATGATGCTTTAATAGCTTCATCCTGTACCTGGTCTAAACGTACCGACGTGGTATTGCTTATCCCATCCTCAAAAACAGAACCATCCGGAGAAAGCTGCACTAATTCGGAATAAAGCACATCATCGTCTGCCGATACGTCAGGATTTGTCATTTTGCCATAGCTCCTGCGGATATTTTTGATACGCGATGCCAATGTTTCGTCATCAACCTTAATTACATATTCGGGTAATTTATCAGCCGATGAAAAGTCGATTTTAAAATCGGGCGCTAAGCCTATTTCGTAGTTAAACTCAAAATTATCGGCAAAATCCCAGTTGTATGATTTTTCAGTATCAACCTTTGGCAGGGGCTGACCTAATACCTCTAATTTCTCGTCCTCAATATATTTGTTCAGCGTATCCGAAAGCAAATTGTTGATCTCATCAACTAAAATGCTTTTGCCATACATCTTTTTTATGTGTGCAGGCGGCACCATACCGGGGCGAAAGCCGGCTATTTTGGCTTTTTTAGCCTGGTCTTTAATAGCTTTATCAACCCTTGGGGTGTAATCTTCGGGGTTTATGTTGATTTTTAAAACCGCGTTCAGGTTATCAATTTTTTCCTGTGAAATATTCATCTTATTTGGATAATTTTTTTGTTGGTATAATGTGGTGTACTACACTAACCATACCAGTTTTAGAGGCGCAAAGGTAGGAAAAATTTAGAAAGGCAGAAAAATGCTACGGTTAAATTAGTGTAACGATTTTCAGGCTGTACTTTTATTCACTTGCAACTTTATTGTGAACCGGTTTAACAGTTCGTAAATACGCATAAATGGCTTTTAAATCTGTCTCGGTCATGCCGCTATAATCATAAAACGGCATTACACTGGTTGCAATTTTGGCATTGGGGTTTGCCGCCCTGGCCGAATCGGTATGCAATTTAAATAGCTGTACAAACTCCTGGCTCGTCCAGTTGCCTATACCTGTATTTTTATCGGGTGTAATATTAGCCGATAAAAAGGTTTTTGTGCCAATTTTAAACTCCACACCGCCTGCAAATTCCAATTCCGGGGGTATTGCCCCGTGTATATGTTGCGAGTGGCACCCGTCGCAAGCGGCAGCATTTATAATATAAGCTCCGTATTTAACAGTATCTGCCGGCGATGGCTTTTGCTCAAAAGCTGTTACTTTTTGGGGCATGGTATGCACCAAAACATTCAATGGAAAATCGAGCTTGCGCGCCTGGTAGGGCGGGGTTGCTATTGGTTTTATGCTGCGCAGATAAGCAATTACAGAATACAAATCTTCGCGGCTCATTTTTGCAAAATTTGGCCATGGCATTAAGGGGAAAATTGCCGAGCCGTCCTTGCGTACGCCTTCGGTCAATGCACGGAGAATTTCTCCGTCTGTCCAGCTTTTTAATTTATAAGGTGTAATATTTGGTATCTGCACTGTACCCGGATAGCCATCCCCGGCATCAAAAATATCGCCACCTGCACCAAGTTTATCTGCGGCAATAGGCCCAATTGGTTTAGACCAATCACGTTCCGAATGGCAATCCATACACATATCAACATGGTTGGCCAGGTACGCACCACGGGCTATGCGTTGCGGTGTAAGGGCTATTTTAATATCTTCGGGCTTACCTACATTTGGCAGCGCTAATACAATATATGACGACACGATAATTGCTATTAAGACTAACGCAATTATGCTATAAGCAACCCATTTAGTAATTTTTTTCATGATAAGTACCGGCTAAAGGACTAATTTATTGAATTCTAATTAAATACGCAACCATAAAAAAGCCGCTTTAAACTAAAGCGGCTTTTAAATTATATTTTAATGAAGTAGTTTTAATTCACCTTTTCCAACGATGCCGCGCCTAATTTATCGCTGGTTACATCGCTTGGGTTGCCTTTGTATTTAACATCCGATGCACCGGTGCTGTGTACCCTTAAAGAGTGCAGCACATTTATCTGGCAATCGCCGGCACCGGTTGTTGAAATTTCATAATCGCCTACTACAAAATCATAGGCATAAACTTTGCCTACGCCGCTCATTTTTACATGGTGGCTGCTTGCCTGGCCGGTTAAATCCAGTTCGGTTGCGCCGCTGCCACGGGTGGTTACATTGGCGGCATTTAAATTAAGGTTTACCTTGCTGGCGCCTGATAAATCTATATCCAAATCGCCGGTAGTTATTTTGCCATCGCCATCAATTTCAACCGCGCCCGATGATTTCAGTTTTTCTAAATTACGTATACCTATATTAATCACGAAACGCCCGCCGCTGCAAATACTGCGCCTGGTTTTAATCTCCAGGGTATTATCATCAACTTCTGTTTTAATGTATTTTAACAGGTTATCATCGGCGGTAAGGGTAACATTTAACGAGCTGTCCTGCTTCAGGTTTACCACAAAATCGCCCGAAATTTTAATCTTATTAAAATCTGCCACTTTATTTGTTTCAGATACCTGGTGTCCCGAGCCTTTTACACAATCAAACTCGCATGACGATAAAGTTGAAAGACAAATGGCCGTAAGGCCTAGCATTAAATTTAAATGTAATTTTTTCATGGTTTTGTATTTGGTGCTTATATGACTACCAGCGTAAGAACTAAGTTACATAAAAATAAAGAAAGCCATGACTTGCGACCATAGCTTCTTCGTAATATATGATGGAACTTTTGCAAAAGTGCTGATTAAAGCGAAGTTAATTCAAGGCTTTCGTCCCTGCGAACCTGCACGCCTGTTTTTGTTTGAGTAAAGTTAGTGGCTATAAAGTTTGCATGGTTAACAGTGGCTGCGCTGTTGTATTGCAGGCTGCAATCGCTAACTGTACCGTTTAAATCGGCTTTGGCCTGGTTGTTTACGTTTATGTTGGCACTGTAGCCATCTAAATCTAATTTAGCGTAGGCATTATTATATAAATCAACATCAAGGCCAATTTCTGAAAGTTTACCGAATGATTCTACCTGGGCGTTGTCATAAGCGGTGATGGCACGCAGGTCGCTTACAGTAACCCATACTACCAATTTTTCGGCGTTGTATGATGATATCCTTAATACACCGTCTTTGTTTTGCACCAGAGCGTTTTCGGTGTAATAGTGGTTGTACACTTTTACGTTGTCGTTTTTACCATCGGATACATAAAGCTCAACGTTTCCGTGGATTTCGATTTTGTTAATTTTGCTAACGTCGTTCAATTCGGTGCAAACTACTTTGCTGTTTGCGGTTGCTGCGTTACTAAAGTTTACTGTTCCAAGAGCTAAAACTGCTGTAGCTAAAATGGATAATGCTATTGTTTTCATTTTTTTATTATTTTGATTGTCAATTGTTTGTACTGTTATTTTATTGAATACGAACATAAGACCAACCCAATTTGAAAACGTTACAGCGATATTGGCTATAATAGACAGATGACATTATTATGTCGGTAAACCGGGGAAATTCATCGGCGAAATGGGTGGGGAAATTGATGTGCAGATATGCGGATGTGCGGATGTGCAGATGTTTAAAATGCGATTAACCTAATATTAGTTTCTCACCGGCAAATTTTATTTTGCCTGCATCCAGTAAAATACGGATAGTATCAATCCGTTCCTTTTCAACACCGCTGTTTAACGAGGTTACTAGTGACGCGATATCCAGGGCCGAAACGGTTAACAGTTCAACAATTTCATTAGTAATTACATCGCCGATGTTTGCTGCATTGTGTTGGCGTTTTTCTTCCAGGCATATATCGCAGATACCGCATTTGGGGGCGTTGTTTTCATCAAAATAAGCCAGCAGCATTTGGCTTCGGCACTTTTTGTGCTGCGCGTAAGCGAAAACAGCTTCCATTTTGCGGCGGTAGGTGGCTTTGCGCTCATCAATCAGTTTTTTATTGATGTGCAAATCAGCAGCGTGCTGCCGGGCCTTTAAATAAGTAACCTGCGGATGGTCGGTTTGCGGCAGGTAGTTTAGTATGCCGTATTCCTGTAATTGCTTTAATCCTTCAATCACCTGTTGAGTACTCATTTGCGTTCGGCGCGCCAGGTCGAACTCGCGCAGGCGCACATAGTTTTCAAATGCCCCGCCATAGCTGCGCAGCAGGGTTTTTATAAAAGGGTCCCAACCGGGGTTTTGTATCTGGAAGTTATATAATTGTTCATTAAAAACCTCGAACCTGAAACGCGAGGGCAAAAACACGCTTTCGTTAAACGACAGGTACTCGTCCTGCTCCAAAAACTTTAGGGCATTTAATGTTTTAACCGGGTCGAACTTATACCTGGCGCAAAATTCGCTGATGTCCAAATCAAAATTTACGCCCAAGCCCGCGCCGTAAGCCAGCTGGTAATAATTGGCAAGCGCGTGGTACACCTTCTTTATCTCATCAACCGAAGGGAAATTGTACTCCAGCTTTTTCTCTTCCTTCATCCTGTCGGCCGGGGTATATTGTAAAACGGCATAGGCTTTATGCTCATCGCGCCCACCCCTGCCGGCTTCCTGGTAATAAGCTTCCAGGCTTTCGGGTACATCTTTATGTATAACAAAACGAACATCGGGCTTATCAATCCCCATCCCGAAGGCATTAGTTGCAACAATTACACGTGTGCGGTTAGCAATCCAGCGATCCTGCTTCTTGGAACGCTCATCTACATTTAAACCGGCATGGTAAAAATCGGCCTTAACGCCATTTTCGTTATAAAATTTAGCTATCTCGGAAGTTTCTTTACGGCTGCGTGTATATACTATGCCGCTGCCTTTTACGCCTTTGGCTATATCCAGCAGCTTTTGCAGTTTGTTTTCCGCATTCATCACCACGTAGCTAATGTTGCGGCGCTCAAAGCTTTTTTGGAAAACGTTAGCATTTTTAAACAGCAGCTTTTGCTGTATATCCTCGCGAACCTCGGCGGTGGCGGTAGCGGTTAATGCAAGAACCGGCACATCGGGGTGCAACTCGCGCAAATCGGCAATGTGCAGATATGGCGGGCGAAAATCATAACCCCATTGCGAGATACAATGCGCCTCATCAACGGCTATCAAATTCACATTCATGTATTTGATACGCTCACGCACCAAATCCGACAGTAAACGCTCGGGCGACAGGTATAAAAACTTAACCGGGTTATAAATGCAATTATCCAAAGCAATATCAATTTCACGCTTACTCATACCCGATACTATGGATACGGCATCAATACCTTTCGCCTTTAAATTCTCTACCTGGTCTTTTATTAAAGCGATAAGCGGCGATACCACAATGCATATCCCCTCTTTGGCCAGCGCAGGCACCTGGAAACAAACCGACTTGCCGCCGCCGGTTGGCAACAGCGCCAAAGTATCGTGCCCTAATAAAACAGAATTGATGATCTCCTCCTGCATCGGGCGGAAGGCATCGTGTTTCCAATACTGTTTCAGGGTTTCGCGGATGGTCATTTTTTGTTGATACGTGCCTGGTTTGTTTGAAGCTGAATATGCATAAATCTTTTTACATAGCTATAAATCATTTGCAGGTAAATTGTTTAGCCCGTTTTATCAACAACACACAGTAAATTAAAGTCATGCAAATAACAAAACAACTAGGCATACAATCAAGTTAATGAACAAACGTTTAACTTCGCAACTGAAAACATTGTTAAAATAATGAAAATCATCTACCTGCCCCTGTTGCTGTTATTATTATTTGCAAGCCGGGTTAACGCCCAAAAGTGGAATGTTGAAAACCCGCCAGGACCCAACAAAAAAGTTCCGCTTACCCTTACGGAAGGTACATGGATGGATGTGGACGTTAGTCCCGATGGTAAAACTATTGTGTTTGATTTGCTGGGCGATATTTACAGCATGCCACTTGCAGGCGGCAAAACTACTTTATTAGCAGGCGGCAAAGCCTGGGAAGTACAGCCGCGTTACAGCCCCGATGGCAAATTAATAAGCTATACCAGCGATAAGGATGGCACCAATAATATTTGGGTAATGAACAGCGATGGCGGCAGCAAGCATGCCATCAGCACCGAAAACCCCGGCATGGTAAACAACGCTACCTGGACGCCAGATGGCCAATTTGTTGTAGCACGTAAGCAGGCAGGCAATGTTGGCGAAATTTGGCTTTACCCCAAAACAGGAGGCGATGGGATTCAGCTTACCGCTACCGACCATGACAGGGATAAAGGCGAACCCGTAATATCGCCGGATGGAAAGTTTTTGTACTGGAGCGAACAGCAGGCAACCAACACGGGGCAGCAATTTGCCAACCCCGATAAAGGCATCTTCGTAATAAAAAGCCTTAACCGCGAAACGGGGGAAATAAAAACTATATCGGGTATGGGTGGCGGCGCGGGGCGGCCGCAAATATCGCCGGATGGCAAACTGATGGCATTTGTGAAACGGGTGCGCCTGAAATCAGTTTTATGCCTGCGCAATACCCGTACCGGTGAAGAATGGGCAGTTTACGATGATTTATCACACGACCAGCAGGAAACCCCTGCCCTGTTTGGCATCTATCCAAACTTTAGCTGGACACCTAATGGCAAAAACCTGGTATTTTATGCAAAGGGTAAAATATTAAGCCTCAGCATTGATAGTTTAAATAAAACAACCATACCTTTTGAAGTTACTTCGCAACAAAATATAACAGAAGCCCTGCATTACCAGCAAAAGGTTTTTACCGACAATTTTAGTGTAAAGATGATAAGGCAGCTCACCACTTCGCCGGATGGCAAAACAGTGGCTTTTAGCGCCGCAGGTTATATTTATACCAAGGTATTGCCCAGTGCCGACCCGGTACGGATAACCAATACTACCGATTTGGAATATTCACCATCGTTTAGTCCTGACGGTAAATTATTGGTTTATATTGATTGGAGCGACGAGTTAAAAGGCAGTATAAACACCTATGATTTAACTGCCCATACCGTTACCCGCCTTACTTCTGAAAAAGGCATTTATTTCAGCCCCAAATTCTCTAACAAAGGCGATAAAATAATATTCACCAAAGGCGCGGGTAATAGTGTACTGGGCTTTGCCTTCGGCGAAAACCCGGGCGTGTATATTATGCCGGTAACAGGCGGTACACCAAAACTGGTAATTAATAACGGTAGCAATGCGCAATTTGCAGCCAATGATTCAAAAATATATTACCAGAATGGCGATGGCAACAAGAAAATGTTTATGACATCCGATACCAGCGGCGCTAATCGCCAGGTATTATATACCTCCACCCACCCTACCGAATTTAACCCAAGTCCCGATGGCAAATGGCTGGCTTTTACCGAACTGTTTAACTGCTATGTTACCCCAATGATAAACACCGGCAGCCCGCAGGATATTTCGGTAGACAATTCGGCTATCCCCATAACCAAACTAGGCCGTGACGCAGGGATGAACGTACATTGGAGCAAGGACAGCCAAAAACTGATGTGGACTTTAGGCTCGAGATATTATACCAGCACCGTGGATAATTTTGCCGATACCTCATCAATTGATATTGGCCTTAAATTAAAAAGCGATGTGCCCGATGGTAAAATAGCCCTCAAAAACGCCCGCATTATTACCATGAAGGATGATGAGGTAATTGAGAGCGGAACAATTGTTATCGACCAGAATAAAATTGTAGCCATTGGCAAAGTTGCCGATGTACAAATACCTGCCGATGCCAAAGTTTATGATATGGCAGGCAAAACCATTATGCCCGGTATGAT
>Ga0302300_1000591_pt1 | contig 24645 bp, 16 predicted proteins | sample III_Palsa_E1_1_FD_198756 | JGI IMG/M metagenome (GOLD analysis project Ga0302300, IMG submission 198756) | Peat permafrost microbial communities from Stordalen Mire near Abisko, Sweden - III_Palsa_E1_1 | ecosystem: Environmental > Terrestrial > Soil > Palsa > Peat permafrost | place: Sweden... | reverse complement strand
AATATAAATAGTATCAAACAACAAAGCATTGTCCATTCACTCAAACGATTAATAAGCAAACACATCCGAGAAGAGTTATGAATCTAGGAGTAAGATCAAACAATTTAAATACTAATACATGGCAATACATGTAAACAAAGATTCACAATAGTCATGTAGACATGTTAGTACATAACGGGTAATTATATTCATAAATCACATGACTATTGTAGATCTTTGCTTACACGTATGGTCATGTAATGTTAACAATGTAACGAGTAACCAACCTGTAATAATTCAAACATAATTTATATCAAACAATAAACACACAAAACAACAAAACAACAAACTTTTTTGAATGTGGGGGGAGTGGAGAGAGAGGGTTAATATTAGTAACATTGTGTTACTAAAGGATAGTTACCTGACATTAAGTCATTGACATCATGGGTATCGTGGCTCAAAAGCTACAACATTAGTATATCTACCAATGTAATGTTTGTGTAACTGATTATTTTTATAATTAACAAAGTTTGTTACTAGTAAAAACAACATAAAGTTCAATGAATCCTGTGATATTGAAAGATAATACACCACACACTTATAGTGCAGATGTCGAATATGTAATGTCGGGTATCAACAGTCCAAACAGAGAGATTACAATTAGAGACTTTAATTTGTCACATGGTATAGTAACATTATCATGTACAGTCTCACTCAATGGTTATGTTACGTCGTCGTTCACCGCTAGGGTCCAACCTGACAGGTTACTAGTGGTATTTTCACCAATACCCGGTATCGAATTTGTGTATGAGAAAGATTTGGAAGAGTATGAGTATGATGAAATTATAAGTGTACTGTCTCATTTCAAAGACAGACAACAACAAGAAGCTTTCATACTAATTACACATCATATTAACTATGACATTGACTATATAATTAAGATGTATAACATTAGTAGTATCGCATATTATATGTCTGGTCATGCTTATAGTCATTTTAAGATATCTAATAATGGAGATCATCATACTGTGATAGTAAAGGGAACACAACATACTCTACGCATCCAATATTACACAATTAATGGAGTAATTAATGTTAGTATGGATGACAAACCAGTTGTGACTTATTACGACCAACATATCGCAAACGTACTAGATGTGAATATGAACCCTACCTTCTTTGACTCAGAGATATATGACAGTGTTAACATCGAGGATAGGAGGTCTGATGTGATACTTAACACCATCACCAAGATACTTCTGTGCTATTTAAGGTTTGCTTAATTCCCATCAATACCAAATTACAATACTTCACTATGAAGTGTTTATGAATCAACTAACATATGTTATATACTTAATATGTATATATCTGTCCCTCAGAAGTATTAATTACTCCAACCCCAACAATGTTAAACTTAAAGGTTATTATGTAACGGATATGAATAAGATTTAGGTACAAACAAATAGTAATATACTCATTATGATAATGAGTATAAACTTGTTGTGACTAATTGTCACAGTGTGACACAAATCATAATTATAGGCTGTAACATTTGTTTCCACAATATTATTACTAACAATGTTATTGATTGGATCATTAAACTTAAATTTATACAAAATATTAACTTAACAAATAACTATGTCTTTTATCATTGTTTTACTCATTAGTTCATTACATAATAGTTTAAGGTTGTAAGAAATATTATGTATGGTAAAGCTGTTGCTTGACACTTGTGTTATTACACTCAAGTGAACTGTATGAATAGTTAGTTGTTTTATATTCTACTACATATTTTAGTATCATCAGGACACAAGATTATTATTTACACAAGTATTTACAGGATTTAAATTTTAACAATACATTTATATAAACTTGTGTGAACAAGGTACCATATTTTATATAACAAATACAGATGTTATTAACAATTTTGAATGTAATTGTATATTAATAATAATAATTACGATACCATATCGTAATACTCTATAAACTATTGGCTGTGTGTATTATTAATACCAGTATATGTTGTCACTTCACTGTCCAATTTAGACAGTAGTGTATTATTAACATTACAAATTTAGGTATAAAATTTAGATTCACAATATAAGGTAACATTAACAATAATAAATATATGGTAATGGTTACAATTTATGAACATATAAGGTAACTTGAGTGTTATTACATGTACATCTGTGTATACAAAAATCCACAATATCCATGAAGATTTGTTAGTAATTATATGCATAAAGCATATGAGTACTGTGGATCTTTGTTTGTACTCATTATCATGTAATCTTACTAAGACAACAAATAATTGACCTGTAATATATTAAAGGTAGTTTGTATCGAACGGTCATCATTACAAACAACTACTTATGCAAATAATAAACACATATACAAATAGTTATGTTCCATGAACATAACCAGGTAATCTAAGTACCATTACATGGCAATACGTGTAGGCAAGGAACCACAACATCCATGTAGGTATGATGACACATAACAAATAAGTACACGTATCAACCACATGAACATTATGGATCCTTACTTACACGTATTGTCATGTAATCTTAACAATATAACAAATAGTTAGTGTGTAATATTCGAGAGATTATTTGTATTAAACAATAACATCACACAGTGTTAACATAATGTCTCGCCCCATAACATAATAAGTACGTATGTGTATAGACACACAGTAACTACCCATTACCATAATGAGTGTGAACTTATCATAACAAAATACCATATGGTAATACTAACTATAACTATAAGTTATAGTAACTTATTCTCTCAATATCACTGTCAAAGATAATATTTGTTAATCTAATTAAGCTTAAACATATGCAAAATTAGATTAACAAGCAATTATGCTTTTCTCCTTCCTAGCCTCAATATGTAATATTATAAAGTAAACAAATATCATGTATGTTATAATTATTGTTTAACTTGGTTTATAATAATTGGTTCATTGATGATGGTGGGATTAACAATCAGAATATCATCCGTGTAACAATTAATATTGGTCAGTATATTGTCCAATAAACCACTGTAAATGTTATTAACACTTATTATATGTCGAATTCGTTATCTTTACATCCTTAAGATGTAAAATATATTGTATCTCTTGTTTTTTATCCTTGTTAAGGATACGAATTATGGTATTAAGCAATTAATATTGCTCTGATTCAGCCTCTACCCTGTCAACTGCCATTTTAAGTACTTGATGATAGGGAAGTTGGGGACTTACCGCTCTGATATCGGCAATCTTTTTATTCACCTTCTTATCAAGGTCGAACATGCTATAATTCCTATTCCTAGCTACTTTGGCGACAGCCTCAGGTCCCTTCCATCCAAGGCCAAAGATTGTGTTTTCTCTAGCTTTGATATCGTTCTGTTCATTGGCCAACAACCATCCTCTTTCAATCATAGTTTTGATTACTTTACGTGTTTCTACCATGTTGTGATCACCAAATGAGTATTGATACCTTATTTTAGCGTTACGAATAACATTATCAATTGATTGGAAAACATTTGGTTCCATGGAGTATATAAGTTCTCTAACTACTGACAGAGCAAGTGGACCTTTTGGCCCAAACAGACGAACAATATGTCCTTCAGCGATATTCTCAGCAATGTATAACTTAAGATTCTTATCAACCAGAGTCTTACTCTCTGTTCTGTATTCAGGATACTCATTAAGAATGTACACAAGAATTTCCTGTTCAGTAACCCCAGTCCCTTCATATAGATCATCTACTGCATCAAAAATACCAGAATAAATATTATGTAAATATTTGAACGCCATTTTTGGGTGTTCCATAGTAATATTATCAATTTTATATGTTTTAGTACTCAATGCATAAATTACATACCATTATGAATGCTTATTTATATTATGCTTATATGTAAACAAACAGTATTCACTCATTACCGTAATGAGTGTAAACTTGTCATGACAAAATGCCACATGGTGACATTAATTATAACTATAAGTTACTATAACTCATATTCTTAACAGTATTCTTAACAGTATTCTTAACAGTATTCTTAACAGTATTCTTAACAGTATTCTTAACAGTATTCTTAACAGTATTCTTAACACTATTCTTAACAGTATTCTTAACAGTATTCTTAACAGTATTCTTAACACTATTCTTAACACTATTCTTAACACTATTCTTAACACTATTCTTAACAGTATTCTTAACACTATTCTTAACACTATTCTTAACACTATTCTTAACACTATTCTTAACACTATTCTTAACACTATTCTTAACACTATTCTTAACACTATTCTTAACAGTATTCTTAATTAAAGTACCACATTTAGTCACACACTAATAACATTAACATTAGTGGTTAATGTTAAATTATTGTTGCCACATCGATTATCTTCATCTACATATTATAATCTTCACATCGATAACGATGTTGATAATAGGAGTACTGTAAAACATGTACATCTTAATGAATATTGATGTGACGACAAGATTTATTAGTGTAATTATAACATTGTTACTATATCGTAATTATAACCAGAAATGTTTATTGAGTTGATATGTGTTTTGAAGTATAAAGATAATAGTTGACTATATGTATAGATTTAATCTATACATGAACAGTATTTATAGTGTACATATGTTTCATCATAAAATAAAAGTTTATGTATTACAACAAGACACCTAAACATGACAGAAGATGGTTAAACACAAAAGGTAAGGAAACTATTAGGAGTATAGCAATGAACAACATAAACATAATAGTTACGATCGTAAGTAGAGGGTACATTGTGACATAAAACATAGTTGTCAGCTACTGTTAACTTTGTATCATGAACGTCCGATAATAACATTGGATCGACGTTTTTACGTGATATTGGCACTCGTACCGGTGATGGAAGAGGTGTTAAGATAATCTTATTGGGATCATATGAATATTCGTAAGGTGAGCCAATACTTAACACCTGTTTATCTGCTAGTTGTTCATAACCTTTTTCATGAGGTAATCCATGATAAGGATTGGGAAATTTACCATTTTGATGAATGTTCACATGTAAGGCATAATCTTTGGATGTAATCCAATATCTACTATCATAATGATAAAAATTGTAGTTATCTGGTAACACATTAACCATGTTATCACTTATCAATTTGGGTCTGGTCCATTTGTCACTTCCAAAAATGTATATTCCATTAGCCCGATTTGATAGAAGAGCATTACGTTGATAATAGACTTGTTTTTCATCGTCTTTATTAACTCCAATCACAATCAAGCCAGCATCCAACAACTTTTCAAGTACACTGTCAGGCATAGTGTTAATATCTTTGTAATTAAAGGTTAGTGAATACACATCATACAGACCATCACTATGTTCAATGAATGTGTCAAAAATGTATCTAACATATTCAGGTGACAACATTATTACATCATTGAGCCTATTGAGGTTCCTAACTCCACCGTCCAATAACACTTCTGGTTTCACCATACTAGTTAACTCACTAATTGTATTTCTTAAACTCTTATTGGACAATTCCAGCTCCTGGTTTTTTACTGTCAACTGCTTAACCTCCTTCTCTAAAGGAGAAAGTTTATGCACAGTGATCCGTTGAGCCATGAATAACTTTAATAGGTGAAAACACTCTCACCTATTGTAGATTTATTTCAACTTTACATCTTGAGAGAAAGAGAGGGAGGGAGAAAAAAGAAGAAGAAGATGGACACAACATATAAATAATATGAATACTGCCATACAAACTAAGTTGTTCCAAGTTCATGTTGGAATAAACTAATATGTGTGTGTTACCTAATGTAAATTATTAGTATGGTTGCTATTAAATTTTTACAATTTATTAGTTCTACTACTTATTTAGTTCTACTACTTATTTAGTTCTACTACTTATTTAGTTCTACTACTTATTTAGTTCTACTACTTATTTAGTTCTACTACTTGGAGTGGAAAAAATGTACTACTATATGTATTAAAATGAAAAATTATTTATTTGTGTATGACAAATAATGCAGTCGGTGTCAAAATCAGGTATGAGCTTTGTCACACTGACTAATGGTGGTATTAAGATTGGTCCTTATGCAACATTTGACCAGTGGGCACAACTACCTATCATTCAACAAACAAAGTTAGGTAGTAAGTTCGATCTGTTTGACCTCCATGCTAGAGATATTTACTATGGTTTCACAACCGTTATTTCCAAGTTACCAACAGGTGACGTAGATTTACCACTAAATGGTGTTGTTGAGATGACAACATATTTCGAAGGTAAGAACGGTGATGATAATGATGAAGAGGTCAATAAAAAGAATAGTAAATATTGGTTTACACTCAAAGCAGAATTTAAAAATGGTGTACCTGAGGGTATTTATGTTATTGAATCAACACATGGTCTACCCAGGTTCCAGTACTATTACACTTGTTATCATAATGGACGGATAGCTGACTACGTACTATTCAACAGAGCAGGCAAAGGATCACCAATTGTTTTGAATCATGCAATTAACGTTCAGTACATTAATGGTTTGGAGACACCTATGGTTGAGGACGATTATGTGTTTGACGAGAAATATGGTTCAATTTACCACATATTTGAAGTGTTCCCCCAATTTGACCCATTTGCTTCTGAAAGAAAACAGGCAAAAGATGTGCAACGTGAACAAGAAAAAGCATCACGTAATGAGAGGGTGCAAGTTGTCAATGGTTCTGCTACTGTCAGTGATCGTTCGTTTAATTATTTTAAGAAGGGTGAAGGATGGATTGCAATCCCTAAGATTAATGCGGATGAGGTTGACTCTAGAATTTTGACAGCTGTCAATGACTTAGGTGTATTTGGTAACAGAAACAAGTATGGACCAGATGTCTTATCTGTTGATACTTTTGAGATCAATTATGATACTGGTAAATTAGAGTTAATATGTTATGACGAAATTATTGGTAGTATGACTTGGTCCCCTGGTGATCTCAGGATTCCAAATCAGCCTAATCGTGTTAATGACAATAACAAAGATAAACACATTTTGTATCAGGTATATGTTTATGAACGTGGTCACAAAGTCAACACTTACCAGATTGACTCGTCTTTACCTCCAATTATGACTTACAAACATACTGTTAGAGATCGTCGGTATTACCAACATGATAACTATCCTCTTCCTCACAACAGCCAAATGGAACAGTACAGTGAGAGAGATATAATTAGTGGTCGTGCAATCCAAGAGTTCTACAATAAAACTGGTTCCACGACACCAACAAATGTTCCTTCTACTTACCCATCGACATCACACTTACCTATATCCGTCAGTGGAAAAGCTGGAACCGTAACAAAGAGTAAAGCTAAAAATACAACCCCACAGTGAGGAATAATGAGTTAAATATCGTTTAATATACAATAGGTAACGTTTTTGTTACTATATAGAAATTACTTGATAACACATACATATATATATATATATTACCTTGGGTAATATTTAATTATGCAAAGAATTTATCTTCATTGATGTCTATTTGTACATCAAAAACACTTGATGTACAAATAGACACACTATTATATATATATATATATAATAATGTAAATACCAACACTATGTTAAATCTGTATGTATACAATATATAGATATAATAACGTACTAACAAATAGTGACGTACTTTATGGTACTTATCTAATTAAAGTGTATTAAAATATATCTAATTATAATACATAATAATTATGTATTAATATAATCTACATATTTTTATTTATTTAATCCAAACTTTTGTTTTCAATACATATATACACTTCTCATCTGTTTAACGTTATTAAAGAATAACAATTTATGACCATTTATGTTTTTCATGGAAAACATATACGTAAATTAAAGTGTACGACTACATGCAATCTGTGTAGGCAACTATTCACAGCCATTATGTAATAATACATGTACAAATAATTATTCTCATTAACATAGTTAATATAATTATTGTGGATAGAGTTATTCACCAAAGGTTATCTTCTCTGCTTCGCTTATCTCTTTAGTGAGAAGGAGGAGGAGAAGAAGGAGGATGAGCAATATGTGTCTATACCAACAAAGTTTGTATATACAATATATTGTTACCAACAAGAAAATCCTGGAAATATGTCACTACATCATATAATTAATATATACTGTTTATATGGTATCAATAATATTTTCTTAGGGAGTAAATATATTTGGTGTTAATATCTTTGTTATATATAACTTGTTGCCACTAACAAAAATTTTATAGAATATAATATACGTTAGAAAAGCTAAAAATACAAGGTCAAGATTGGTCTAGCTGATTTAGATTAAAAACATAAGGTTAATCAAAAAATACAATAGGGTGGTGGGTGGGGGTTAAAATTTAAAGGTTAGATGTAATTCCTCTCTAAAAAGAGATTAACATTAACTTTATGTTTTTAATCTCTTCCTCTGTGATATGAGAAAATAAGTTTAAAGTTAAAATACCTTTAACCTATTCAATCTGTCATTGTTTTAATCTTGTATCTCTACTTTCTTGGTTTTAACCTATCTCAGATAGGTTATCTTCATCTTGTAAATATTAACATTGTAATTTTTAACCTATTCTTCTTCTTGATATGAGAGATTAATTTAAACTTTGTATTTTTAACTTCCATGAGATAGATTAAAACAAAGTATGTTAGGAATGTTAAGATTACAAGGTTAGACAAATTTACTTTAGAGTTACTTTTAATTTTAATCTATTCGATATGAGTGTTAATCACAATGTTGTTTAAACAAGTATTCCTAAGATATGTTTGTTTAACTTTGTAATATTAACTTTTGTAAAGTATTTTGTTTTAGCCTATTTCATAGATGTTAAAAATATAAGGTTTAAATTAATCTCTCGTATCACAGAGAAAGAGATTACAAGATTACAAGATTACAAGATTACAAGATTACAAGATTACAAGATTACAAGATTACAAGATTACAAGATTACAAGATTACAAGATTACAAGATTACAAGATTACAAGATTACAAGATTACAAGATTAACAACGGCATATTTCAGAGAGGTTTGAATTACTGTGTTAAGTATAACCTGTGTCAAAAAGGTTAAACGAAGATAGCGTTGGTAACAACAAAAAAGTATATACAAAATTTGTTGGTATAAACACGTACTGTTCATCCTCATTCTCATCACTGAAAAATATTGGTAGCAACATATATTGTATAAGTTGTGTGTGTATTAATGACCAATATATTTTCCAAGATTTTCTTGTTGGTAGTAACAAAAAGTATGTACAAACTTTGTTGGTATAAACATATCTTCCCTGTAAAAATGTTGGTGGTAACAGGTACCGTATATACTGTGTGTTGATCAACAACATTTTTACAGGATTTTCTTGTTGGTAGTAACAAAAAGTATGTACAAACTTTGTTGGTATAAACATATCTTCCCTGACAAAATGTTGGTGGTAACAGGTACCGTATATACTGTGTGTTGATCAACAACATTTTTACAGGATTTTCTTGTTGGTAGTAACAAAAAGTATATACAAACTTTGTTGGTGACCAACATTTTGTCAGGGAAGATATGTTCACACGAGCAGAACTCGTACGCACTTTTTGTTACTACAAACAAGAAAATCCTGGAAAATATGTTGTTGAACAACACAAACATACCCCACACAATATATATATATATATACCACTATCAACAAGAAAACAATATGAATATATTAGTAGTGTATGTATACATACTACGTATAGTATGTACATCTGGTATCACCAATATTTTTTATGTATCTGTATATATTCAAATGACGATATATTAGTAACTACATAATATATGTGGTTAGTTGCCTACACGAATTTTATGTAATTATCCTTGTATATAATAATAATAATTACATAAAATTTAAAGTATACGAGAGTAATTACATAAAATTCGTGTAGGCAACCAACCACAAATATCATGTAATAATACACATATTGGACCATAGTTAATTGTTAGCGTAATTCATTTCTCAGTTGGGACCAACCTGTGGAGTAGCCTATTTTTTGGTTCGGTTTACATGAATTGTATATAATTAATACTTTAAATTATGTAGTTATTAGAGAATATTTATTTAACAAATAAAATTACCATTACATGGAAAACAGTAAATGTATATAAAGATAGTTGACTACTAACAGTAGTCAAATAATTAGAATATTTGAGTGGTCAGGTTGTTAAATAGTCATCATACCACATATAATTATTACATAATTATCGTGGTTAGTGGTGATACACAGATTTTGAGTAATTTTACTGGTATGATAAAACAAGAAGAAAGAAAGAAATAGAGAAGGAATAAGATTAACCTTTTATGGAATGTTGCTGAAATTAATTATATTAGAGATGTAATTAATCTTGTGTGTAATCATGTTAATACAAGATTAATTACATAAAATACATGTAAGCGATTGTGAGCCTAAGGATCACAAGCAGCAAGCTGTGCTAGGCAAACTAAACACGAATATGTATAATTATACATCGATGAAATTAGGCATATGTTATTATATGTTATTATACATTATTATATATAATGTAATATATTAATATGATACATATCAAATATGTATTTGTAGTTATTTATTTTGTTGTTTGAATACTGTAATATTGGTAGCCACTAAACAACTACATAAAATAATACACACTTGGTATCTGAGTTAGATATTAAGTCAATAATCATGGACAAGATATGCTTTCTATATTTACTTCTTTCCAAATTACAAGATTAGAAATTGGTGTGTATTTCGTATGTATACATATAAAATTACAAAAACAAATGTTACATAAATTTAGTTTATGTATGGAAGTATAAATAACTGTTACACAATATTGTTAACAAATATTTTTGGGATAAAAAAACAATAGAATGTTGTTTTGAAATAGGAAGAAATATAATAATGGTAACATCCATAATAATAATAATAATATATACCAAAATATAAATATAACTATTATGTTTCATAATATCAATACATATACGACTATTAAAATTAAAATTTAAATGTTAAAATATACGAACAATATGTTTTTGGCGATATTCTTAAACGATTCGAAACATTAAAATAATATTGTTTTTTGGTAATTTGACATCTAATTTTACCATTACTTTAATGTTTCGAATCGTTTAAGAATATCGCCAAAAGTATAGTTATTGGTATATTATTGGTATATTATTGTTTTGGTTACTAATTATTTATTGTTGTGATATGTATGTGTGTGTGTGTATTATAAATATACAATATTCACATCAATACGTTTAAATAATCTTACTTAAAGTAAGATTATAAATTTTACAGTAAGAGTTGGTATTGTAATTATTTTAATTGGTTACAAGTTTATTAATTACATACAACACATGTTGAGTAATCTTATTATTGGTTTTGTTATAATTTAATTTGTATAGTAATTAGAACATATTAAACGAGATAATGTATAATCAAATGGTAATGGTGCTATAATTATTTTGATCAACAATAGATTAAAATTCTACATGATATAACAATCTTATTTAGCATAATTATATAATTAACTGTGTTGTAATGTAAGTAGTATAAAAAATACTTACTTATAATATAGTTAGTCTACTTTGTAGTACTAATCTACGCCAATAACATATATTCACAATTACACAACCAGGATAAAATCTTTAACAATAGAGATATATGTATTGTCTATACAGTAATTAAAAATTTAGTAAATGGATATATAATAATATTAGTAGAAAGAAAATAACAGATATAAATTATGATCATGTTTATGTATATTTGTATGTGTTATGTGAACCCTTTCTTCCCCATGTTCTTCTCCTCTCCAATCGCATAATATGAAAAATGAAGTAACATGATAATATTATGTACATAATAAATATAATGACTATTAGTGATGACATTAATCCAGATGATAATAGTGATCAACAATTATCACTCCAGGTTTTTGAATATGTCGAACAACAACGTAAGTTAATGTTGGATAAGATCCAAGTTGAACAACAAAAAGATACTCAGGAGTTGGCCACTATTTTGGAGACCGTATGGGATACACCTACTATCGATAAGTTTCTTAACAAGTGGGGTCACTCCACATCTGCTGATTTTGGATCTTATGGAATGGGGTGGGGATGGATTGCTGCTTGGATAAATTTACGTCCAATAATTGACAAGAAAATTAAAGACAAATATACAGCACAACGTGTTGATATTAATAAACCAGAGTTCTTTCGTTCTTTGTTACTTCAAGATAAGAAGGAAAAAGAGGCACCTAGTATTTTTACAACTGACATCGAACACTTGGGTACGGGAGGAAGATATGTTTATGATGTCAACTCTCCGTGTCGCCATGTGTGTGTTAGCACAAACAAGTATCGAAAGAGACAGGTAGAAAGAAATTCACTAACCCAAGCTGTCCGTTCTTATGGTACATGGACTCAATATGAGGTTGACATACCACCTCCTCCTCCTGAAGTACGTTATGGTAACCAAAGTGACGGAAATAACCATTAACATCTTAAACACTCAATATCTCATTGTGTCAATACGTTAACACTTTAACAGATACTACACTAACTTATTATACTTAAAGTATAACAACAAATTTAGTAAATAATGGTTACACTATTATGTAATGTAATTATAACACAATATAATATTGTATATGTAACATAATATAGATAACATCTTTTTAACAATATATAGATATCATTCACTCACTCACAAAACCAAATAATGTAAATGTAATAGTGTAATTAACAAAGATTATATAATTACCAATAGTTACACTATTACATGTTATTAGAAAAACAACATTAATAAACAATTTGTATTCTTGGAATACAAAACTACGATTGTAATTATCTCTAAATGGAGAATTTAATTACATCTAGACAAGATTTAACTTTGTTTTATATTATGTAATTACATAATAATAGCGTAATCAACTAACCACAAAAAATTATGTAACATATATTGGTATTTATTTATGGTGATAATTACTTAATCATGAAAATATTTACTTAGTTTGGTATGAGTCATATCTACTGTTTGTGGATTGCCGTTTAGCACTACGCTCGTCACTTGTCACTCGTCTCTTGTCACTTGTCACATCTCACCTCACCTCATAGTTTAGCTGATAGTTCAACCATCAGTTGGTGATACACTTGATTCCCTATTCCATTTCACACTTCATTTTACACTTCATTTCACACTTCAGATCAGACCAGAGAATGACCAACCTTCGATTTGCATGAATTTTATATAGTCGTAAAAATATTGGTGAGTAGTTACCAAGATAAATATTTGTATTATTACAAGATTATTGTGGTTAATTGTATACACATAGTTTATGTGATTTAATGGTATATATATATATATGTAAATAACAATTTGTAACAAATTGGGAGGGATAAATTATATCGAATACGTAATTATAGATATATAACCATATTAACGTAATGTTAATTACACAAAATCTGTGTAGGCAAACTTATCCACAAATATTGTGTGAAGATATGGGTACATATTAATATAAGTATGTTTGTATGTATTTTGTGGTAATGATGAACATTACATATAAATAATTATATATTCCAATGTGTGTGTAAGTACAGAATTGTAGTTTTGGTTAACCACATAAATTGTGTGTAGTAATGTATATATTGAGATAAGAATAGATTAATATCTATACGTAATTTTTACACTTATTCTCTTTTTCTTCTTTCTCTTTAATTTGCAAAAGTAACAATATACAAATGCAATATTACATAACCCAAAGTTATGTATACATATATTAATTCTTTCTTTCTTTCTTTCTTTCTTTCTTTCTTTCTTTTAAAGTCTTCCAAAACAGGGGTTAACTATTAATTTGAGGAGGAAGAGTGTTGTAATGGTAATTTATGGATGATAGAAAAAGTGTTAGGTAACAAAAATGTAAATTTGAACTAACTAATACATGTATATATTACAATAGTTGTTTTACTGCATTTTTTACACGTTAAAATACACAAAAACGTGTTTTTAGCAAATTTCTTAAACGATTCAAAACATCAAAATAAACATATTTTATGGTAACTTAACATCCAATTTTACCTTTATTTTAATGTTTTGAATCGTTTAAGAAATTTGCTAAAACCATGTTTTTTGTATTTTATTGGTAATAAATTATTTATTGTTGTATCATGATTACATATTTGTGTATACAACGATTATGACCAATATGGTAAACAATATCACACAATTTAATATTGTTTACAAATACATATTTTATGTTCAAGTATTAACATTGACATGTGTTGTTAAATATAGTAATCCCTCCTTCTCCCTCCCTTAACTTTACAAACATTAATTACATTTGTAATGGAAAGAAAATATACTAATTTAATAAACAGAGATAGTTATATTAGTATATCCCATTGATATAATAATTATTTAGTAACAGTTAATTAAATTATTTTACATCACACTACAACATAAAGGAGGGAGGGAATTAAGTGAATAAGATACTGTCAAGGTATTTTTATGTGTGTGTTTGTATTACTTTAAAATATATAAACTTTACCAAATATTGTTTACCCATATTTAATATATTAGATGTGTTATATATATATATAACACATATTCAAAAATTGTACAAAATTAAAACTTTTACAGAAAAATACAGTTATATCCTACACATAACAAGGTAGAATATAACAAGGTAGAAAATTATTTGTTACATATTGTAACAAAAATATTTTAAACTCATGGGGAAGGATGAGGAAGAAAATCTGCACCAACAACATTGTTATAATAAATATATTAGGATATATATATATATATATATATAATCAATATATTTAACATTTAAAATATAGTTTATTACATGATGTAATAAATATTGGTTTAATAGTATGTGTATAGCATGAATAGTATATAAACTCCACACATAATATTTGTTCTCGTATATTTTAAACATTAACCATGTTAAATATATTTAATGATTATACAGTAAATAATAAAAATATTGGAAATGTGGAATATATAATGCTTCATTAAAAACTACACTAAGGAGCGTGAACACTAAAAATACTAAGTATAGTGTCCGCATGGTACAAAGAAAATAACCGTTGTATAATATAAAGTATTACTTTATTTTTATAAAAAATAACAATGATGCAATATATAGTATACAATATATGAGATATTTAATATTTTTGAAGTATTACAATATACTATATAACAGTTATTTTCCTTTGTACTATGCGGATACTATACTTAGTATTTTTAGTATCCGCTCTTTACATAATTTTTAAACTATGTTTTATCTATTACTAAAAATTTTTTACTTGTTTAAACTTTTATATATTATAACACATTGTAATATTATATAAGATAAGGTATGAAAGAATAAAAAATACTGCAAAAGATTATACGGATATAATCTGTATACTAATTTAATATTAGATACTACATTATTTAACATCTAATATACTTTAAAAACATTAAGGAATAACTGTATAACCTAACTTATATAATATTACAATAATATTGTTCGTTGTAAAAATAAAGTATTCTATTACATTGTGTAATAAATGTTTCTTTCTTCCTCTTCTATTTCTCACCTCGTCACCCCATCATCCTCTTTCATCTCATCTATAATAACATTCAAACATCATACATTTAGATTTTTTAAAGTATACTCAGAATGTATCTTAACTACGTTAATTATTATAATAATACTCAAAAATGGTAATATTGTAATATGATTGTTAGAATTACAACTTAAAGTTGTAATTCATCCATAAACACATAATAAAAGCAAATGAAGTATAGTTTGTTACTTATAATTGTAACTGTACACATACCATAATAAATAATTATTGTAAAATATATTATTACAATATCAACACATATACATATACAATTATTATACACATGACATTTTAATGACCAATCACCACATACAAATATAAAACATATAACAATTATGTGTGGTAAAAAAATGTACAATACAATATTTGGTTATAATCGGATATACAATAATTCGTTTATATTGTTAGTACAAAACAAGTTAAACATAAACAATAACAAAAATTAAAGTGTACAACTACATGCAATCTGTGTAAATAATTATTCACAATAATTATGTAATGTATACACAATCACAAATAAACAATTGTTTGTATCATCACATAATAGTCGTGATTGGTTGCCTACACGAATTTTATGTAATTGCTCTTGTATATACTAACATTATTATTATTATTATTATTAATAATGTTAGTATATACAAGAGCAATTACATAAAATTCGTGTAGGCAACTAACCACAAAGATCATGTAATTATATGAGTATAGTCAAATAAACTATTTTTAATTATACTCATATAATTACATGATCTTTGTGGTTGGTTGCCTACACAGATATTCTGTAAGTTTACTTATATAAAAAGTAGAAGGCAGAAAAATTATTTAGTGTATATTATACTATCAACAATTATCATGATCGATGTTTCATTTGTTAAAATATAAGAAAAATGTATTTTAGCAAATTTCTTAAACGATTTAAAATATTAAAATAAACCTATTTTATAATAACTTAATATCTAAATTTACCATTATTTTAATATTTTAAATCGTTTAAGAAAAATCGTCAAAAATGTATTTTACCAATTTTTGGTTTTAATTATTTAACGTTATATACAATTCTGGTATTATCATAATATCAAAACAACATATGTTTTGATATTATTTACAATTGTATGTCTCATATAAAGATTTACAATTTTGTTACAATATATATATATATATAATTATACTAACATAATTACATGATATTCATGACAAGCGAATCGGAGGCAACTATACACAGCCATATTGTAAATCTTATACAAACATATAATGACACAAATGTTTATTTACTCATAACATTACATAATTATTGTGGATGGTTAATTACACAGATATTATGTAATTACACTAATATAAAGAGAAGATAATATGATGAATTAGTATAAAATTTTTTTATACTTATTAACTATTTTACCTGTATTATACCTTAGTTTAAATTTACCTGTGTTTATAAATATATGTAATACCTGGTTATTATATATTGTAGTGAGGATAAAAAGATTTTACTTTAAAATCTTGTATTGAATATACTATATAGTAAAATATTGAGTATCTTTAATTTTACAGGTAAATTTTTAGGATGAAGTATTTCTCACCAAAAACCAAAAATATGTTAAACCAAGGATCCACCCACACCTTTAAAGTATGTAATATCCCTACTATACAATATAGTACATTCAATGCAATAATTTAGTATAAAACCATTTTATACCCATTAAACATTATAATTATATCCCACTATAATGTATAACATGTTTTTAAATATTTGAGATTACAAATATTACTAATTCCATGAGTATTAATATGATTATGTGTTGAATAGAACAAATAGTAACATTTAACATAAAATTACTCCTTGACATTAAAATATTTAATGTTTGGGTGTTTGGATGTTCTAGTTTTTGCATATTGGAAAATAAGATAAACGTTAATATAGAGTGAAAGATGGAAATAATTATTATTATTATGGTTAATACTTGGTATCTATCAGTGGTAGTGTGTGTGTATAATTATAAAGGTAATTATAGTAATAAGTTATATCTTACATGTATTAAGATAACTGATATTGGTTATATACTACAGTTAAAATATATCACCATGTGTGCATATTTCAATCCGATTGGTAATATTATACCGTTTGAGTTTGCATTTAATCAGACTGTGAAATATGATGAAATTATACCGTTTGAACATGAGTTCAAACATATTTTTAATAGTAATGAACCTATTGTATATCCAAACTTCGTAACTAATAGGCTTAATTTTTTCACTCAATCTCAAAGAGATAGTATTATATTAGCAGGTAGTAAATTGATTGATCATCAACGACAAGTTGAAGTGACATTGACAGGATCAACAATTAATGTTCCTCTTGACTTAGGAACTTATATTAACAGATGGTTACCAGTAAATATTTACTACAAAGACTTAGTTGGTACATTAAAATTACATGTAAAAGTTACTATTAATAATGATGATACTAGTTATAATGATATGATCTTTACATGTCAGAGACGAAAAGATATTAACAATAACATGTTAGTAGATGGTGAATGTTGTATTTTGAACTCTATTCATAGACATGGTGTATACTCTAAACACGATAAACATATCTTTTATGTCAACTCACAATTTCAAGGTGTGACAGAAACATACGACATTGGTACTACAGGTAAACAACATAGTTATGTAACTTATGTACGTGACAGTAATGAAAAAATAATAAAATACCAAGAAATTAATATTGTTAATAATTATACGTTAACCGCATCATTGAATGACAATGGTACTTATGATGCTACAGTAAACCGTAATGGTATTGTGGTAAAGACTATAATAAATTCATCCTTTGATCAATTAGAAAAATATAAGTACAAAGAATAAATATTATGTTCTTACTACATAATACAGATAAGTTATAACCCCTCCCCACATCCCACCCCACATCCCACCCCTCCCCCACCCCACCCACACCATCCAAATAGTTATGTTTTCACAGAAAACATAAATTTACATATACAATATTGTTATTAGTATAACATATATAATAGATTTTTTTGTAATGTTACCTTATATATGTATTGTGTATTATACTATACATTAAAAAGATAAACATAGTATTCAAAGATAAAATTATGCTTTATTATATTTTATGAATTAAAGGTTATAGTTATATAATATATTAATATATAAATTAAACAACAATTGTTGTCATAATAAACAATGTTATATAGTTATTATTTAACACAGTTAATAAATTGTTAATTATATGATATATGAGAGGAACAATAATAGAGTAAAAGAGTAATAGAGTAAAAGATATAAATTATAAATGTTAAAGTATAAAAAATAGGGTTATATTTATTTATAAAAGTGCAGTTACCCGACATTCGTATAAGAGGTTGTGAGCTAGGCAAAACCCAGCACAAATATTAGAAGGTTATATGTTGATATCTGTTACAGTTGTTAACTATGGTGTATAACTTCTTGTATTGTAATTGGTAGGTTAGTAATTTTACATTTTTAAAATGTAAAAAGAAGTTAAGCTGAAGCAGTATTAGTACTGTTATGTTAATTATAATTAACATGTAATTACAGTCTCACATCACATTGTATGAAGTTTTTTATATTAACAAGCACATATGTTAATTAACATATTGATATATAATAAAATGATATATTAATATTATATATTCCAGTTAAATATCATAAGTAATATTAAAGACATTAGATATGAATAACAACTTTGATTTTACGTTTAGTCAGCCTGCAAGTTCGCAGGTTGTGGTTTTTCTTGCTATTTACACGTTAGTTAATACTGTAATCTTATTTCCATCTTTAGTTTTGTTAATTAAACGACGAAATCACCGGGCAATTAAATATCGTACTATTTATACTTTAATTCCTTTTGTTTTATTTTTCTATGTTATGAGTGTAGTTGAGTCAGCAAGTATTGCGTTTGGTAAGCCCCAGTTTTGTACATCAGTTAATGTTATTTTTGCAACCACACTATTTTGTGTTACACATTTACTACTTATTATTCCCTCTATTGTATTTCAATCTGAAGCCAACAATAACAAATTTAATGTCAACAATACACTCATGTCCAGGTTAGCCAAACACTTTAACAAATTATGGGTCAAAATGTGTATTATTTGTACCTTTGGTACATTACATGTTATTATTTATGTTTTGGTTGCTCACTTTACTAATATTCAAGGTGATTGTAATCGTACTGCTATTTTGGTGTTCTCAGTTGATTGTTTGATGTTTGCTAACTTGTTATCCTTTTGTATTGGTAAATTACTGTTTATCAGAGATCCATTCTTCATGCGAGTTGAAGTGACAATTGGTATCAGCATCAACTTTCCAGCAATGATTGTATTGTCATTGGTATATGGAATTGCACCACAGGTGTTTCCATCATGGTTTGATTATCGCTGGGTATACGCAGTGACTTCACTACCTATTACATTGCTAAATTGTGTGTTTCCCATCTGTTTAACCAATGACAAATTTTATAATTGGCTAACCAGGCTAACATCAAGTAAACAGATGTTATCTAGTGATAGTGATATCTTGACTGTAAGTCAACAGACTGCTATCATATTGAAGTCTGGTATCGACATTGTTGATGCTGTCATCAGCAATGACATCTTGTTTGAATCGTTAAAACAATTTACTATTAAGGACTGGTCAGTAGAAAACGTTATGTTCTATAAGGAAGTCAACAAGTTCAAGAACGACTTTATTAACTTCTCATCTGGACTTAACATTGACTACGCAAATAGAATTTATGAACAGTACGTCAAGAATAATTCGACGAGCGAAATTAACATTGACTCAATCAGTAGACATAATATTCGTCAAGCTATTGAATTGGGTATTATTGCAATTGACATGTTCGACCATGCTCAGGAACAGATTGCAGTCCTAATTCGGACTGATACAGTTGGTAAGTGGCAACAGACTATTGAATATAAAACAGCATTAGCTGCTGCTGTAAACGCTAGGACTAAATCTGGTTCCAACTCTGGTATTAATTCTAATACTACCACTACCCATTCCACCAAAAACGATAATGGTACTAATCTAACTAATCTTAATAAGTTAAATAAATCTAGTAGTGAATTTGTATGTGCCAATACCGATAACAATAGTAGTGGTTATAACAGTAGTGGATCTAACCTACCAATGTTAACTATGGGGAAGAAGACTAATTCTAGTTTGGATGTTCACGTCAGTTCAGGTATGGTGTAAATTATACAATTAACACCTAATCCAAAATACCATACAACAATAAACAACAGTAATAACAATTTAACACTCAAAGTGTTAAAGTAACACAATTACAATATACATCAAGATCTAATTATCGATGTTCATAACAAGTGTTCATAACAAGTGTTCATAACAAGTGTTCATAACAAGTGTTCATAACAAGTGTTCATAACAAGTGTTCATAACAAGTGTTCATAACAAGTGTTCATAACAAGTGTTCATAGTCATGGTTATTTAACATATACTTATATATGTTTAATATCTAATATACTAAATATTAATTGTATTTGTTACAATTGGATAAAATACAACATTACATTAAACCTAAATGTAATAAATATTTTACTATATATACTATATAGTAAAATATAAATAACTGTATGTTCTAAATATGTGTATATATGTTATAGTAACATATACTACTATGTGTAATATTATTGGGTATTGTCAATGTAGTTAAATAACTAATACAACAAATAACATTTACTAATTGAGTCATGGAGATGTATATATCTCAAAGATATTAAAATATGTGAGATGTTTGAAATCTGAATAGATGTATATATTATATTTCGAATATAATATTCATGTGTAAGTATTATTAACTATACTTCTAATTGCTTACTTATAGTATACATATATACATATATATGTGAATAGTTGATGTATATGACATATATGTAAGGTGTTGTATCATACTTATAATTTATACACAAAGATGTAATTTATAACAATAATAAAAATATTAGTCTGATAGACTGTGGTATATATGAGGTTTAATTTTCACTATCGTTATCAATAGTGATGGTATTATCATGGTCGTGAGACATGTTTGCTACCTCAAGTTCGAGACGTCTCTCAGCACGTTTAAACAGTTGTTCTTTATTACCATTCTTGTTTATGTTACTAGCAAACAAGAATGGAATAGAATTATCATAAGAATTAATCATACCGATGACTACATCACCAGTATCTAAATTACGATCACATTTACACTTAATGAAACTAGTTTTGTTAATATCAATTGATTCTTCCATTACCCAGCAAATATAAGCATTATCTGTTGATGATAATTTTTCATACACAAATACAGCAATTTGCTTATATTCATGTGAAAAACATAAGTGTGCCTGTGACTGCACCCCTCTTACCGATGGTGTAACCACATTATTGATTTCTTTACCTTTATCACCACCATTATCACCACCATTATCACCATTACTACTAGAATTTAGTTCTGATATATCCATGTGTTTCTTTTATTGTAAATAATATAAATTTTAAAATTTTGTAAGTGATCAGCAAAAAACCAAACATGTGTATAATAAACATTTAATGTGATTTATTATTATATGTGTTATATTAACGAATTCTATTCTCTCACTCACTTCTCTCTCTCTCCCTCCCCCTACTCTCCATTATTTCCTTTCTCTTTCCTCTTCTCTCTTCTCTCTTCTCTCTTCTTTCTTCTTTTCCTATATCACATATAATACTATCCATATTACTTATACAGTTACATTACATATTTTATATCTACACCTATCCCATCCAATGTTTGAAAAGAACATTATACAATATATATATGTACCTCTTATTTATATTAACAATTACCAATAATACCTATATACAATTATGATGGTTATATTAACCACATAAAATAATAAAAATATTTAATACAGTTAATATTATTTATACTACTAGTGTTGATGTTGTTAATGTTGTTACCGAATGCAAAGTGGTTGGTTATTAGTCAATAACTGATATTAATAAATTGATATACTGAGTGTGATAGTTTGATCACAAATCATACTAGTAACAGTACTACTAATAACGTTATTAATAATATAACAATAATAAATGGATAATAATGGTGATGGTGATTTTACATTTAGTCAACCTGCAAGTTTGCCGGTTGTAATTTTTATTGTTATCTACATGGTAGCAAATTCAGGAATTTTAATTCCATCTTTATATTTATTAGTCAAGAGGCAAAATCATAGAGTAATTAAGTATCGTAATATTTACACTCTGGTTCCTTTCATTCTATATTTTTATGTATTTAGTATAATTGAATCGGCAAGTATTATTTTTGGTAAACCCAAATTTTGTACTCCAGTGAATGTAATATTTGCAGTCAACTTGTTCTTTGTAACCCATATGTTATTAACGGTTCCTTCTATTGTATTTCAGACTGAAACCAACAACAGTAAACTTAATGGATATAATACGTTAATGTCGAGTATGGCAAAACAGTTTAACAAATTTTGGGTGCGGATGTTTATTACTGGTATTTTTGGTATAGCCCATACCGTGATATATGTGGTAGTTTATTATCTTACTAATATTCAGGGTGATTGTAACCGTACTGCTATTTTAGTATTCTCGATTGACGCTTTAATTTTTGCTAATTTGTTATCTTTTTGTTTGGTTAAATTATTAAGGATCAGTGATCCATTCTTTATGAAATTAGAGGTAATAATCTGTATTGCATTTAATTTTCCAACCATGGTCATCATGTCAATTATGTATGCATTTACCCCTCAACTATTTCCATCCTGGTTTGATTACAGGTGGTTATATGCCCTGGCTGGTTTGATTTTCACACTATTAAATTGTGTATTTCCAGTTTGTTTGACCAATGACAAATTTTACCGTTGGTTAACACGAATGACTAATAGTAAACTTTTATCCAGTGATAGCGATATTTTGACTGTCAGTGAACAAACTGCTCTCATGTTAAAGTCAGGGATTGACATCGTTGACATGGTCATTAACAACGATGTTTTATGTGAATCACTCAAACAATTTACTATTAAGGACTGGTCAGTTGAAAACGTTATGTTCTATAGGGAAGTGGATAAATTTAAAGCTAACTTTGTCAGCTTCTCTAATATCATCAATGAAGGTGATGCAGTTAGAGTTTATAACTTATATATTAAAAATGGTTCAATGAGTGAAATTAACATTGATTCCATTAGTAGACGTAAAATTTTACAAGCCATTGAAAATCATGACATTACATCTAATATGTTTGATACTGCCCAAACCCAGGTTGCTTCTCTCATCAGGAATGATACATTACCAAAGTGGCAAGCAACTGTTGAGTACAAAACCGTGTTAGCCACCGTCATTGCTTCTAGATCAAAGTCTGGCTCCACCTCCGGAAATACCTCCGGAAATACTTCTGGAAATATTTCTGGTAATAATAGTAAATTAAATGGATCAAGTAACAATCATGTAATTAGTGTTGATAACAGTACTGGTAATAATGGTGATGGTAATTATAACAGTAGCGGATCTAGCCTTCCAATTTTAGGTGGAGGAAATAACAACTAATTCTAGTATGGAATTAAACCTCAATTGAGGTGTAATAAGGTTTAAATTTATAAGTTTATACCTATACATGTAATTGTTAATGTATTCAAAACTTCACGCAACGATATTTTAACATCTGGGATGTTAAATAATATTATATATACCACATATACGTTTAATGTATCTAATTATTGTAATTACACATTATTGTTAATTAGTATTAATATGTTTGTTTATGACTATAATACATATTAATTGTAATATTTATTAAAGTATTTTTGAGTACTAAACAAAATAAAGTAATATATTATATACTTAGATAATTATAACAAACAGTATAATTGGATAAGTATAATATAAATTATTCACTAGATATTGTATCTATACCAATATGAAATATTGATAACAGTTTATTGATCAGATAATAATTATTTATTTTAGT
>Ga0302300_1000590_pt1 | contig 24656 bp, 24 predicted proteins | sample III_Palsa_E1_1_FD_198756 | JGI IMG/M metagenome (GOLD analysis project Ga0302300, IMG submission 198756) | Peat permafrost microbial communities from Stordalen Mire near Abisko, Sweden - III_Palsa_E1_1 | ecosystem: Environmental > Terrestrial > Soil > Palsa > Peat permafrost | place: Sweden... | reverse complement strand
AAAATGTATTTTGATCAGATAACAAACAAGGGCAGGCAAATGCAGCTTATAAAGCTATAACCTCTTCCTTAACAAGATGCAAACGAATAATTTTAGGCAGCTTATCATCGTCGAAATGGCAATAAACGGCTTCCCTTATATTTAATTTTAATTCATCCATTGTATCGGCTTCGGTAAAAATGGATTCACCTATAGCTTTGGCAGTATATCCACCTTCCAATGCCTCCTCAATCAAGAAAAATATTTCGTTCATATCCAAATTTACAATTTTCCCCATTCGATATACATGTTAATTAAAACATCCTGTTGTAAATCCTCTATAAATAGTAATTTTGACAGATCATAGCTATTAATATTTTAGCTACCGGTGCAAATCTACAACATGAGCAACACAAAAATAAGAGCGATAATAACCGGTGCTACCGGCATGGTAGGCGAGGGCGTACTGCACGAATGTTTAAACCACCCGCAGGTGGAGCAGGTATTGATAGTAAACCGTAAGCCAAGCGGCATAGATCATCCCAAACTGGTAGAGATCATCCACGCTGATTTTTTCAACCTGGCATCCATCGAGGGGCATTTGTATGGCTACAATGCCTGCTTTTTTTGCCTCGGCGTATCGTCGGTAGGCATGAAAGAGCCTGAATATTATAAGCTTACCTATACACTCACCCTTAATTTTGCCAAAACACTGGCCAAACTCAACCACGATATAACGTTTTGCTACGTATCCGGCGGCAGTACCGATAGTACTGAAAAAGGAAGCTCGATGTGGGCGCGCGTAAAGGGAAAAACAGAAAATGACCTGGCTAAGCTGCCCTTTGCGCATGAATATAATTTCAGGCCGGGCTATATGCACCCTACCGATGGCTTAAAAAATACCCTGCCATATTATAAGTATCTAACCTGGTTGTACCCGCTTGTAAGGAAAGTGTTTCCGCAGTTTGTAAGCACATTGGCCGAACTTGGCCAGGCCATGATCAATGCCGTTATTATAGGCTATGATAAGCAGATTTTGGAGGTGAAAGATATTGTTAAGCTGGCGCACGAAACGGATAAATAGGAAATGCAAATTGACTTGAATTAGATAGTTAATAAGCCTTTTACCAGATACCGGCAGTGCTGAAAGAATGACGGAATATTAGTAAATTTGGATATGAAAATTGTTCCTGTTGTTAGAAAAGCCGTATTAAAAGAAATTGATGAGGGATATGAAGATATGCTATACTGGCTGTCAAAAACTCCTCAGGAACGCATTGCAGCAGTTACCCAATTGCGATCTCATAGTTTAGCGCCCGGGCAACGTATGGATAAAACGGTAATTATAAAAAGGAAGTTGCATAATGACGCTTGATACGGATTTCGAGGATTTTGTTGCCTTATTAAATAAGCACGAAGTTGATTATATGATTGTAGGTGGCTATGCACTTGCTTTTCATGGTAAACCCAGGCATACCGGCGATTTAGATATCTGGATAAATATTTCTGACGAGAATGCCCAAAAAATGGTAAAAGTTATTAATGAATTCGGAATGGCAGCCTTAGGAATGGAAAAAGAGGATTTTTTATTACAAGGCGGCATCACTCAAATTGGATATCCTCCTTTACGGATAGATATTCTTAATGAAATTGATGGGGTTGATTTTAAAGATGCATTCCCAAATAAGTTGATCATTGATGTTGACGGATTACCTGTTAATTATATTGGGTTGGATGACCTGATAAAAAACAAACGGGTAAGCGGCCGTAAACAGGATATTAGTGATTTAAACGAATTGAATAAATTAAAGAAAAAATAATAATATTCAATACGAAAGTACATACGTATTAAATAGCATTAGCTAATCATCATTTTCCTTATTGAGATATAGAATGAAATAAATTTTTATCGGAATAACTTTTTCTGATGAAAAGTCATCTTGACCCCTCTTTTCCCTATCTTTACTTAACACGATCATGCAATCTCCCCTCAATAAATACAACGAAAAATTTCAGCAGGCCCTCGCCAATTTAAACCCGGAGCAACTGGCCGCGGTTAATAAAATGGATGGGCCGGTTTTGGTGGTTGCCGGGCCGGGTACGGGTAAAACGCAGATATTGGCCGCGCGCATAGGGAAAATATTAACCGATACCGATGCCCTGCCGAGCGAGATCCTTTGCCTTACCTATACCGATGCCGGTGCCATTGCCATGCGCAAGCGCCTGTTCGATTTTATAGGGCCCGATGCTTATCGCATCAATATTTACACCTTCCACGCTTTTTGTAACGAGATAATACAGGAAAACCTGGAGTATTTTGGCAAGCTGAATCTGGAGCCTTTGTCGGAACTGGATGCCGCCATGCTGTTTAGGGAGTTGGTGGATGATTTCCCGAACGATCATTTATTAAAGCGCTTTACCGGCGATATTTATTTTGACGCGCCGCGCTTGCAGCGCCTTTTCTCCACCATGAAAAGCGAGGGCTGGGATTCCGCTATGATCGAGGCAGCAGTAAAGGAATACCTGGATGATCTGCCAAATCGGGAAGAGTTTATATACAAGCGGGCAAACCTCAAAGCAGGTATAAAAATTGGCGATCCGAAACAAAAGGATATTGATAAAATAGCCGAAGCCATGCAAAAACTGGTGGCAGCAGTTAATGAGTATTATAATTACAGCCTTAAAATGAGCAACAAGGGCTGGTATGATTATGACGACATGATTATTTGGGTGCTGAAGGCTTTCCGCGAAAATGAAGAGATATTACGCAAATACCAGGAGCGCTACCAATATATTTTGGTGGATGAGTTTCAGGATACCAGCGGATCGCAAAATGAGCTGTTGAAATTTTTGCTGAACTACTGGGAAACGCCCAACGTATTTGTGGTGGGCGATGACGATCAGTCTATCTTCAAGTTCCAGGGTGCCAACATGAAGAACATCCTTGATTTTGCTAACGATTATGTAAAAACGCTGCATACGGTGGTTTTGAAGCATAATTATCGTTCCAATCAGCATATACTGGATATTTCAAAGGCGCTCATCAACAATAACAAAGAGCGCTTGACGAGTGAGTTGGCATTAGATAAGAATTTACAATCGTCGCACCCCAGGTTTGATGTGTTAACCGTGGAGCCTGTTATCCATGAATATGAAAATCCCGGTCAGGAGGTGGTGGATGTGGCCATGCAGATAAAGGATCTGGTGGAAAAAGGCACTCCGCCCGAAGAGATAGCGGTAATTTATCGCAACCATAGCCAGGTGGAAGAGCTGCTGCAATACCTGGATGTGCAAAAGATAGCGGTAAATACCAAGAGAAAGATAGATGTGCTGGAACAGCCCTTCGGCGAAAAGATCATCACCATATTGCGCTACCTCGCTATGGAAATGGATTCGCCATACAGCGGCGATGAACTGCTGTTCGAGATCATGCACTATGATTTCTTCAACATCGCTCCCATCGAAATTGCCAAAGCCAGCATCGCTGTATCAAAGGAAAACTATGCTACTGCATCTAATAATCAGCCAAAAACCTCGCTCCGCCGCTATATAAGCGAATTGCGCACGCCCGCGCAGCCGGGTTTGTTTGATAGTGTGCAAAATGTGGAAATGAAATTCCTGATAAGCGATATTGATTATTTATTGAAGGAATCGGTAAGCGTTACCCTGCAGCAATTCTTTCAGCAGGTGATAGCCAAAATGGGCATCCTGCGCTATATCATGAATCAGCCCGATAAAGGCACGCACATGCAGATGCTGACCAGCTTCTTCGATTTTTTAAAGGAGGAAAGCCGGAAGAACCCGGAAATTAAGCTAAGCGACCTCATTACTACTATCGACCTGATGAAAAAGAATAATATTCGCCTGAGCTTGAACCAGGTGATATTTTCGGATAAAGGGATCAACTTTTTAACCGCGCATGGTTCAAAAGGGCTGGAGTTTGAATATGTATTTTTCATCGGCTGCGATAAAAAAACCTGGGACAGCAAGGGCCGCAATAATGGGTTCAGCTATCCCGATACTTTAACACGGGGTCCGTCGGATGATATTGCCCAAAAAGAAGAATCGCGCAGGTTGTTTTATGTGGCTTTAACGCGGGCAAAGCAATGCTTGATGATTTCCTATGCCAGTAAAGACAGGAATGGCAAGGACCAGGAGGCTTCGCAGTTTATTGGCGAGATTTTGGCCGATACCCCCTTGGTTGTTCATTATCCAAAGGTGAACGAAGAGGACATGCTGGGCTTTTATGCCACCCAGTTCAGCGTAGATGATAAGCCCAAAATTGAACTGCTCGACCGTAATTATATTAACCAGCTACTGCAAAATTACACGCTATCGGTAACGCATTTAAATAATTACCTGGATTGCCCGCTGCGGTTCTATTTCCAATGTTTGATCAGGGTGCCATCGGGCAAAAGTCCGGCGGCAACGTTTGGGCAGGCGGTACACTGGGCGCTCAACCGCACGTTTAAAAAGCTGAAAGAATGGGGTGATGAATTTCCGCCTACCGAAGAGTTTATGAAGGAATACCGCTGGTACATGTACCGTAACCGCGATTCGTTCACCAAGGAGGATTTTAAATTGCGTGTGGCCTACGGCGAGAAAATACTTCCGGCTTACTATGAACAAAACATAGGCTCATGGAATAAAATAGCTATTACCGAGCGCACCATAAAAAACATTCAGATAGAGGGCGTGCCGATAAAAGGCAACCTGGATAAGATAGAATTTGAAGGTAAAAATGTAAGCGTGGTTGATTATAAAACCGGGAAACTTAAAAACGCGAAAGATAAACTGCTGCGCCCTACCAACGAGCAGCCCAATGGCGGCGATTACTGGCGCCAGGCGGTATTTTATAAAATATTGATAGACCACGACCGTAACGACTGGCAGGTAGTGAACACGATTTTTGATTTTGTGGAACCTATTAAAGATGGCGAATACCACAAAGAAAAATTATTTATTAATAGTGAAGACACCGCTACCGTAACCGACCAGATAAAAACCGTTTACCAAAAAATAATGGCCCACGATTTTAACACCGGCTGCGGCAAAAAAGAATGCGACTGGTGCCATTTTGTAAAAAGCAATTTTAAGCAGGCGGACGGGGTGCTGGTGGAGGAGGAATAAAACAGAGCCCCCTCTAAATCTCCCCCGGAAGGGGAGACTTGAAATTTTGTTGAAGATAGAATTGATTTAAAAGTCTCCCCTTCCGGGGGAGATTTAGAGGGTGCTTATTACTTCACACTCTTCTTCAACACTATAAAATATCCTCCAATAAAAACTACCGCCGCTACAATAAGGCTTACGTATATCTCGTGGGTAAACAGGTCGATGGTGATTACTGGCATGCCCGGGCCGTTATTTTGCCCATGTTTGGGGAGCATGCTTAATGCCAGCATAGGGTGCGAGTAAGGGAACAGGTAGGCGTATTGCCAGCTATTTGCAGCTAACACAACCCCGGTTATGGTAGCTACAAAGCCAATGCCCATGGGCTTTAAAAAATCGCGGAAGAGCAGGCTAAGCAAAAATTGTATGGATAAAATACCCAATGATGCTAAAAACAGCTTCAGGTATATTTGTACCAGCAGGCTTGCCATGCTATAATCCTTAAATTTTAATTCGGGCTTTAAAATTCCCAGTACGTTACCAAAACCGATGGTTAATAGCACAAACAGCACCAGGCATAAAAGAATTAAGAAGAAAGCGTAAAAATATTTGGCGGCATAAACCGAAAGCTTTGATATAGGCAAACTGAACAATGTTTTCCAGGTATCGGCCTTATGTTCAATGCTGTTTACCGAGTAGGCTATAAAAACAATCAGCATGGGCAGCAGTAATGATCCCATTACATTTAATATGCCGCTTGAAAAGAAAAACCAAAGCATTATGCCGGGCAGATGCGCCAGTTTATCGCTATGGGTATAAAAACCAATAAACAGCAGGGTGCAAAGCAATACTGGCAATATCACCGCGCTCCAAAAACCTGCTGTTTTACGGCTTTTATAAAATTCGGACCGGAACGATAGTATAAATCCTTTCATGGCGCTCAGGCGTTTTGGGTGATGGATAAAAATAAATTTTCAAGGTCCTTATGCTGTTTAACGATGCTGTAAACCGTGTACCCCATTTGGTTAAGCAGGGTATTTATTTCGCCCATTTGCTGTTTCGAGGTATAGGGCACGTAAACGTATTGTTCGGTTACATCGCCAACCATAATATTGTTGCGTTTTAAATAATTGGCAGCATCGGCGGTATTGTCGGTTTCCACCTGTATCATGGGCTTGCTTAGCGCCTCGAGGTCGTGAATACTACCCTGAAATAGCAGTTCGCCGTGGTTAATGATACCCACATGCGTTGCCATCCGTTCAATTTCGGCCAATAGGTGGCTCGATATGAAAACAGTTTTTTTATGCTCCTTAACCAGGTTGATCAACAATTCGCGCACCTCGATGATGCCATTCGGGTCGAGGCCGTTGGTGGGCTCGTCCAGTATCAGCAGTTGAGGGTCGGATAATAAGGCTAAGGCAATTCCGAGCCGCTGTTTCATCCCTAAGGAATATTGGCCGGCTTTTTTGTTGGCGGCATCGGTTAAATGCACAATGGCCAGCACTTCATTAACCCGGCTATCGGGTATTTGTAGCAGCAATGCCCTGTTCAGCAGGTTTTCTTTGCCCGATAAATGCAGATATATCGCAGGCTGCTCTATCAGCGAGCCAATTTGCGACAAAATTGATATGCGGTTGCTTTTTAGCTCTTTTCCGAAAATATGTATGCTGCCTTCCTGCACCTGCAGCAGGTTGAGCAAAAGCTTTATAGTGGTGGTTTTTCCGGCACCGTTAGGGCCTAAAAAACCATATATGCTCCCTTCCGGAACTTGTAGCGATAATGATTTAACAACCACCTGGTTGCCAAAGTTAAAGGTTAACCCCGATGTGCTTATTACCACACTTTCTCTTTGCTAATGGCACAAACAGTTTTAACCAAAGTAACGCCTTTAAAAAACAGCGAGGTGGCATTGCTTGATGTACCGGCCAATTCCGTCTTTTTTTGTTTAAACTGGTAACTAACACCCATAATTAAAGCAAATAACACCGGTATTAGCAAAAGGATAAAAGGGTTTGAATTTGAAATCAGTTTTTTCATTGTGAGTGATTTGATGATACAAAGGAATATTAATTTATTGGCCCCCTAAAAAGATTTAGACCAAGCCCCTGTATTTATAGACGAACGCTTATTTGCACCCTTAAAGGCGTTGGTAGCCTGTAATTACCCGTTCATCGGTAAAAGCTATGGCTATATATAAAATATATGCTAATAACACACCCAAAATATTACATTTGGAATGATGAAACGAATGTGGACCATATTTTGGCATGTGTTTTTTTGGCTGTGTTTGGTGTCCCTTTTTATTTACATGGCCTCTGGCGATACCCAGTTAGGTACCGAGGGTTTGCTGGTTGTTTTTTTACTATACCCTATCATCAATATCGGGTTATTTTACCTGAACCTGCTGGTTTTTATTCCCCTTTTTCTGGATAAAAAGAAATATGGCCTATATACCGCTATCATAGCCATAACGGTTATACTGCTGGGCTTTGGCAAATATGGTATAGGGCTTATATTTAAGCAGTTTGTGCTGGTGCACATGCATAACCAGCTAATTAGTTTCTGGCGGTATTTTGTAGGCACCGTTTTTACCAGCATGACCTTTATATTTTTAAGCACCGCGCTTAAATTTACCATCGACTGGTTTTTGAACGAACGCATACAGCGCGACCTTGAAAACCAGCGCCTGAGCGCCGAACTTTCCTTCTTGCGCTCGCAAATAAACCCGCATTTTTTATTCAATTCATTAAACAGCATCTACTCGCTGGCTTACCAGCGATCAGATACCACACCCGAGGCCATCCTGAAATTATCGGAAATTATGCGGTACATGCTGTATGAATGTAATGATAACAGGGTTTCGCTGGCTAAGGAGCTACAATATTTACAGAATTATATCGACCTGCAAAAGATCCGCTTCAGCAATAAAGCTTTTATTGATTATAAGATTGACGGGCAGGTGGATGGCCAGCAGATAGTACCCTTATTGCTCATTCCCTTTATTGAGAACGCTTTTAAGCACGGCATAGCTAACGACCCTTTAACACCCATCCATTTATTGGTAGAGGTTGATGCCGCGCAACTACATTTTTATATCCAGAATAAAAAGCACACCAATAACCGCGACCCATTAGGCGGCATCGGCCTTAGTAACGTTAAGCGCCGCCTGGATTTGCTTTATCCCGGAAAATACAAGCTGGATATTACCGATACTACCGATATTTATACCTGCGAACTGACCCTGGTGCTATAAATGGTATTTGCGGTATAAATATTTTAGCTATCTTTATTAAAGATTATAAACTTTCCCAAAGAGTAAAACATAAAAGGAGGCCGGGTTATGAAGCAATTTACTACCTTGTTAGCTATAGCCGCATGCGCTATGTTCTCGTCGTGTTTAAAGGGTACTGATGATAGCCCTGCAGATACCTCCCTTGTAGGTAACTGGGTGCTGGTAAATGATTCCACCACTACAACATTCTGGGGGCTTTGGGCCGGCGAACCCACAAGGGGTTCAAATTATGTGGGCGTGGCTTCAGATCATTACAATTTCCTCTCAAACGGCACACTGTATATCTCGGAGGCCAATGTTTTAGATACTGCCACTTATCAAAAAATTCATAATGATACCTTAACCTATAAATATTGGTATCCCACCTGGTTTAACTCGGCAAAATATATAGTGAGCAACCATACTGCCCATACCTTAACATTAACCAGTGCTTACCCGGCAGTATCGCCCGAAACCACTTACAGCCACATCATCAATTTTAAAAAATAAATAAAATGAGCCATAGTATTATGAAGTATTTTACCTGCTTATTACTGATATTAGGGTTAACAGCCACATTATCATCATGTTTAAAAGGCGAGGATGGCACGGCTGCAACGGTTACCGGCAACTGGACCCTGGTAAACGATTCCACCTTTATAAATTCATGAGGTATTTGGTCTGGCAATGCACCTCGAATAATTAATTACATAGGCAAACCCGGCGACCATTTTAATTTTACAGCAGATGGCAACCTGTATGTTAGGGAAGATACTTCGGCAGATACCGCTACCTATAAAAGAATGCAAAGCGATTCAATAACGATTACTTATTCCGAATTTGATGGTTATCGCGAGCTCGTTCCACGGGCCAGCAATTTTACCATCAGTAACTTTACCGCCCATACCATGACACTGAATAGCGCCGTATTAGTGACGCCCCAAACCGCAGGATATGAAATAATTAAATTAAAAAAATAAATGCAGGTTATACATACGGTTATAAGCAGCCCCTGAACTTTTTATCGAAATTAAGTATGTGTTTAAATTTAATTATTGATAACAATTAATATTGCCTTAATAGAAATTATATCAATCATAATTTAAGTATGTATTTTTTTACTCTGTTTAAGAGTGAAAATTAGCTGAAAAGATTTTGATTGGATAATTAATAATTATATTCGGGAGTTAATAACCCTAAATTAATAATAGCTGGATGCGTTTTGCTTGTTTAGTAATCACTTATACTTCTGCCAAACAAACGATTAGGCTCGTTGACAAGCTCAGCAATGGCGACTTCGACTTTTACATCCACCTGGATAAAAAGATAGATATCAATACCCATAGCGCATTATTTAACCGGCCAAATGTTTTTTTTGTTGAGGATCGTGTCGACGTAAAATGGGCTGGCTTCACCATTGTGGAGGCCGCGTTTAATGGTATAAGGCAAATTGTGGCATCGGGCATAAAATATGAATTTATAAATTTATTAAGCGGGCAGGATTACCCGGTGAAATCTCCTGAATATATTAGTGAATTTCTGAGCAAAAACACCGGCAAGCAGTTAATTAAATGCTGGGATTTTGAAACCGAATGGACCGAAGCACTCGGCAGGGTTCATAAATACCATTTTACCGATACCGTATTTAAAGGCAGGTATATATTGCAAAGAATCATCAATACCTTAATTGAAAAAAGAAAAGCACCTGCCGGCTTGCATTTTTACGGCACCAACTCCACTTTTTGGACGCTTACCCCCGAGTGTGCCCTGTATGTTGCAAATTACGTAGAAAGCAACCCCACGTTGCGCCGCTTTTTAAAATATACCTGGGGCAGCGATGAGTTTGTTTTTCAAACCGTTATCATGAATTCTCCCTATAAGGATGCGGTTATTAATAACAATTACCGCTATATCGATTGGTCGGCCGGAGGCAGCCGCCCCAAAACATTAACCGCTGCCGATTATGACAGAATAATTACTACCGACGATATTATCGGCCGCAAGTTTAGCGTGGAGGTTGACGAAAAAATATTGGATTTAATAGACGAAGAAAATAGCATTATAAAAAAAGATGGCATACCTCATTGATCTGAAAACGTTTACGGATGCACGCGGATCATTAAACTCGATCGACCGTGTTTTACCTTTCGATATAAAAAGAATATATTACATATACAATGTAAATCAATCGCTTAACAGAGGTGGGCACAGGCATTTTGAAACCGTGGAAGGGTTGATATGCATGCACGGCACCTTTACCGTGCTGATAGATAATGGCCGTGAAAAGCGCGAATATTATTTAAATACGCCATCGCAAATTTTACTTATGGAAATTGGCGACTGGCATGTGATGTATGATCTGAGCCCTGATGCGGTGCTGATGGGTATGGCCTCAACCAATTATGATCCTAAGGATTATGCTTATGAACCTTTAAGCTTTAGCTAAAGCATCATGATACCATACGAAAACCTGAAACGCCTTAACGCGCCCTTTGTAGATAAATTCAGGCAGGAGTTTGAAAAGGTGCTGAATAACGGTTACTATATCCTGGGCCCCGAACTGGAAGCCTTTGAAAAGGAATATGCCGCCTGGCACTCATCAAAATATTGCGTGGGCGTATCTAACGGGCTTGATGCGCTCATCCTATCGCTAATGGCCTGTAACCTGCCCACAGGCAGCGAGGTTATTGTGCCATCAAACACTTACATAGCCAGCATACTGGCTATTTTAGCTTGCCGCCTGAAACCGGTTTTGGTTGAGCCTAACCTGGCAACCTATAATCTCGATCCCGATAAAATTGAGGCGGCTATAACACCCTATACCAAAGCCATTATGGCGGTACATCTGTACGGCAAATGCTGCGCTATGGATAAGCTGATGGCCATTAAGCAGCAATATAATTTGTTTTTGATAGAGGATTGCGCGCAATCGCACGGGGCTACTTATAAGGGAAAACTTTCGGGCACTTTTGGCGAGTTTGGAGCATTCAGCTTTTATCCTACAAAAAATCTGGGCGCCTTAGGTGATGCCGGCGCGGTGATAGTGGATAACGAAGGCCATAAAAATACCCTGGCACAACTGCGCAACTATGGTTCGGAGAAGAAATATTATAACGATATTTTGGGGTATAATAATCGCCTGGATGAAATGCAGGCCGCGTTTTTAAGCGCTAAACTGCCTTATTTAAGCGCCATGAACGCGCACCGTAACAAGTTGGCGGCCATGTATTTTGAAAACCTAAGCGATAAATTTATTTTGCCCGTGCGGGATGCCGACTATTATGATGTATTCCACATCTTCAACATCAGGCACGAAAAGCGGGACGATCTGCAGGCTTATCTCACCAAAAAAGGCATCGGTACGGTAATTCATTACCCGGTGCCGCCGCATAAACAAAAAGCGCTGATCGGCATTGAAGGCATTGAAAGCTCATACCCCATAGCCGAAAAAATTCATGATACCACGCTCAGTATACCCTGTTCATTTTGCCATACCGAGGGTGAGATTTTGCAGGTGATAGAGGCTTTGAATAGTTATTAACAAATGGAAGAACCTGTTGATATTGCCATACTCGGCAGCGGTATTGCCTGCACATCCACACTTATCGAGGTTTTTCGTAAGCTGATAGCCGGCATACCCAATCAAAGGAAAATTACCATCACTGTTATTGAAAAAAACAGGGAGTTTTGGCTGGGCATACCTTACGGTTCACGCTCATCTGTAAATGCCCTTACCATAACCTCGGTTTATGGCTTTTTTACTAACGAGCAAGAGCGCAGCCGGTTTTTCGACTGGTTCGGGATAAACAAGGATGAGTTATTCACTTATTATTTGGAAAAAGGAGGCCTCACCGCCGAACAATGGCTCGCCCGGAATAAGGAGGCTATTGCAAACGAAGATTACAAAAATGTATACCTGCCCCGGTTTATGTGCGGCAGATACCAGCAAAGCAAGTTCAACAGCTTGCTGAAAACGGTGAACGACAAGCAATTGGCCACCCTGAATTTAATTACCGCCGAAGCTATTGATATACAACCGGCCGGCAGCGGATATGAAGTTACTTATGAAAATACTGATAAAAGTATTACAACGTTAAACGCGGCCAAAGTGGTTATAGCAACAGGCTCCGCGCCGGTTAAGGATGTGTTACAAAATGTGGAGGGAATAACCTACATCAATAACCTGTATGAGCCCGGTGCCGAAGCCAACATAACAACTATAGCTGCTACCCTGGCTGCCGTTGAAAATATGGTTGACAGGAACGTTCTATTGGTAGGGTCAAATGCCAGTAGTATAGAGTTATTGTACCTGCTGGCCGGGATGCCCGGCCTTACCACTTTAATAAATAAGCTGCTGGTAGTGTCCCGCAGTGGTTTGTTCCCTTATCACATCATTAACCAAACGCTGGATAGTTACCCCTGCCAAAACCTCGACAAGCTGGCCGCTGCAGGCAATTACACCATTACAACGCTGGTTGATGCAGCGGCGCAGGACATTAAAGTGGCTGTTAAGGATGGGGTGATAGTCGCCTATATCGACCGGGTGATAGGTTACACTATGGAACTGCTGCAGCCTTTGGGCGAGGGTGCTAAAAAGCAGTTCCTGGGTATATATGGTATGCAGTTAAGCAACCAGTTCCGCCGCTCCGGTACCGATTATAAGGGCGGCGAAACGGCTTTACTCGCAATGGAAAAGCTCACTATGCTCAAAGGCTCGTTTGTAAGTATAGATGATAGCGGCTTGCTGCACTATACAGCTACGGAAACCAATATTGCGGAAACTTATCCTACGCCTTTCAAAGTAGTGATCAACTGCACCGGTGCTAATGATTTGGCTGAATCATCCAGCCGGCTCATTTATAACCTGGTACATAATAAGATTGCAGAAGTTAACCTGTCGGGCAAAGGGTTTTATGTGAACGAGAAATTTGAGGCCGCGCCCAATTTGCATGTAATGGGGCCGCTGCTGGGTGGTAATATGAACGAGCGCATCCACTTTTGGCACCTGGAAAATGCTTCGCGCCTGATGTACCTGGCACCCTACCTGGCGGATTGCCTGCTTTGAAGGTAAATATTGGCGATACATACAATTCCATTTCCTATATGTTTATTAAAAGAAATTAATTTTATTTCAAGTTAATTAATATTACTGGCAAGATACTTGTATTTGCTTCAACAAAACATATTTAATCTACTTATTATGGAAACCACAGAAAAATCAGTTGAAGTATTGAACGACCTGATAGAGATCAACAATGATCGTATTGCAGGTTTTGAGCGCGCGAGTAAAGACCTGGAAGGCAGCGACGGCGACCTGCTGGCCATATTTGAAAACATGATACGGGAGAGCCGCAGCAATGTACAGGAGCTTACTACAGCCATAAATCAGGTCGGCGGCCAAGCCGAAACCGGTACCAGTGGTACAGGCGCTATACACCGTACCTGGCTCGATGTAAAAGCTACCTTTACCGGCCACGACCGCAAAAGCATTTTAAGCGAGTGTGAACGCGGCGAGGATGCCATCAAAAAAGCATATAAATCGGCCCTGACTAATGATAACGACCTATCGGCTGATCAGACCCAGCTGGTTGCCAAACAGCAAAAGGGTATTGTAAGTGCTCATGACAAAATTAAGGCGCTGCGCGATAGCCAGGCCTAACAAATTATTTTTTATTATAAAGCCGCCCGGTAAAATACGGGGCGGCTTTTCTATTTACAAGGTTTAGGAATGATAAGGTTTAGGCAAGTAGGTGGCTGATATGCCTGGGCATCCAAGCCGGCGTTACCTTTTTATTGCCATAATATTTATGCGGATTTTATTATTTCTTATTATTTTTTAGTTAAAGTAATATGATTGTTCTATTCCTGAAATTTATCATCTCAAATATATTTGCCAATCGCCCCAATTAAAATACCTATTTATAGGTATTTTAATTGGGGCCATATACCGGGCTATTCTATTTGTAATTAAAATGTTACTTGTGCCGGCCTATGCTTTTACTTATTTTGAGCATGATATATTTATTAAATACCCCTAAAAATATTTTCAGATAAATGTGCTGGTGTGTTAATTCATTTTCATGAAACTTGAACTGTTTAGTGGTGAGGCGGTAAAATTATGGAAGAAGATGTCGAGCGTGGAGATCACCGATCGCTTGCATGTTGAGTTGGAGCTTTATAAAAAGCTACTGAATTTTTTCCAGGTAGGCGAGTACTTTTATTACATCTTTAATTTCAATAATTACGAGTTCGACCTGGTGAGCCCGCAGGTAACCGCGCTTTTAGGTTATACCCAGGCTGAATTTACGGTGCCGCTGTTCATGGATCTGATCCACCCGGAAGATCGCCCCTGGTTTTTAACCTTCGAAACAAAAACTGCCGAATTTTTATCACAACTGCCGGTTGAGAAACTGATGAGCTATAAGGTGCGGTATGATTTCCGCTTTAAAAAAAAGAACGGCGATTATATCCGCGTATTGCACCAGGTAGCCGTGGTTGAGCATGATGAAAAAGGCGGCATTATCCGAACGCTTGGCGTGCATACCGATATTACACACCTTAAACCGTATGGCAAACCTGTATTATCCTACATCGGGTTGAACGGTGAGCCATCGTACCAGGATGTTGATATAAAAAATGCTTTTATTGAAAGTAAAGAAGTACTTACCCGGCGCGAGAAACAGGTGTTGATACTTTTGATTGAAGGTAAATTGAGCAAGGAGATATGCCTTATTTTAAACATCAGCAAGCAAACCGTTGATACACATCGCAAAAACATGCTCTATAAAAACAAATTGAACAATACCGGCGAATTGATTGCAAAAGCTATAAGGATGGGCTGGATTTAAATTTGATTATATTTATAAATGAAACTTGAACTTTTTAATACCGAAGCAAATAAAATATGGAGGCGCCTTGCAACCGACCATGCACCGGATCTGTTACAGGTAGAATTAGATATCTATAAAAAATTACTGAACTTTTTTCAGGTAGGTGATTATTACTATTATATTTTCAATTTTAAAACCCTGGGGTTTGATTTGGTAAGCAAGGAGATAGAAACCGTGCTGGGCTATCGCCCTTCGGAGGTTACCATTGAATTTATAATGGATAAAATGCACCCCGACGACCGGCCCTGGTTTTTGAGCTTTGAAAACCGGATGGCTGAATTTTTGGCCCAGGTGCCAGCGGAAAAGCTAATGAAATACAAAACCCGGTACGATTACAGGCTTAAAAAAAAGAATGGTGATTATATGCGTGTATTACACCAGGCGGCAGTTGTACAAACCGACCATAACGGCTCCATTATCAGAACCATGGGGGTGCATACCGATATAACCCATTTAAAAAAAGAAGGCAGGCCGGTAATGTCATGCATCGGTATGGATGGCGAGCCATCGTACCTGGATATTGATGTAAAAAACACGTTTATTGAAAGTAAAGAAGTGCTAACCCGGCGCGAGAAACAGGTGCTGATACTTTTAATTGAAGGCAAATTAAGTAAGGAGATAGGCGCAATTTTAAATATAAGCAAGCAAACCGTTGATACGCACCGTAAAAATATGCTGCATAAAAACAATATAACTAATACCGGCGAACTGATTGGCAAAGCCATTAAACAGGGCTGGGTGTAAAAAAATAATTACGCAAAGAAAAATTTTTATTAACCTATAGTAAATTAACAACTAAAAACTATATTTGTATAGCCAGTTATAAACCTAAGCTTATGAGGTGTTAATTACATAAGCAATATGGTTAATAGTCCTGTTTCACCCACTTTTACTCAATCATTGTGCCCATGCGGGCGTACCGACCGTACAAACATGGAACGGATACGCAGAACATGGTTTATGAAAGCTTTTTTATTCTGGCTGCCTATAAAACGCTATAAATGCTATACCTGTAGGCGCAATAAATGGATAATTAAATAAATGCCCGGTTTATTCCATTATTTAACCCCTTAAAAAAGCCGGATAATAACCATTTGTGTGCGTTCAACCTGTTTTACCGGCACAGGCATTTCTCTTTTTTTAACAAGGTATTTTGCTTCCGCATTTAACGTATTAAATCGTATCTTTGTGAACTTTTTTTACTACTATCAATACCAAATTCCGTGTATATATTAATTTTCTTTTTAGCACACTGGTTCCTCTCCCTCTTTTTCCAAACATTTTACTTACACCGGTACGCTTCGCATAAAATGTTTACAACCAACAAGTTTAATGAGCGTGTATTCCACCTTTTAACCTTTGTTTGCCAGGGATCATCCTACCTTAACCCCAGGGCTTATGCCATAATGCACCGCGAGCATCATGCCTATAGCGATACCGCCAAGGACCCGCATTCGCCCTATTTTTTTACCGATGTTTTCCAGATGATGTGGAACACAGTTAAAAGTTTCAGGCAATACGAAAAACGGCTGAAAGAACCCGATGCTGAATTTAAAGGCAATTACCCCGAATGGCATTTTGTTGATTATTATGGCTCATCTATGGTATCGCGCATCGGCTTCGGCGTATTATATGTTTGCTTTTACGTTGTCTTCGCTACGCACTGGTGGTTATTTTTATTGTTGCCTATCCATTTTATGATGGGCCCTATCCACGGCGCTATAGTAAACTGGTGCGGCCACAAATATGGCTATGCTAATTTCGACAATAACGATAAATCAAAAAACACTACGCCGTTTGATTTTTTAATGCTGGGCGAATTGTTCCAGAATAATCATCACAAACGCCCTAACAATGCTAATTTTGCCGCCCGCTGGTTTGAGTTCGACCCGGTTTTCCCGGTAATGAAGGTAATGCACTGGATCCGCATCATCAAACTGCGACCTGCTACCCTAAACAGTTAGCATATCCTGGCCAGGGTTCAGGTTTTGAATTTTTACTTTTGAATTTTGAATTTACAACATGAGTGTATCTGCTTTAGCTAAAAATCTGCGCGGCTCCGAGATCATCAAAATAGCCGGCGAGATAAACGAATTGAAACGCCAGGGACAAAACATTGCCAATTTAACCATCGGCGATTTTGACTCCAATATATATCCTATCCCAGCCGAACTAAAGCAGGGCATTATTGATGCCTACGGCGATAACCAAACCAACTACCCCCCCGCCGATGGTATGCTTAGCCTGCGCCAAAGCGTGTCGGCATTTTTAAAAAGCAGGTATAACCTGGATTATAACGCCGGGCAAATACTTATTTCGGGTGGCTCAAGGCCATTGATATACTCTACATTTTTAGCGGTGGTTGATCCGGGCGATACGGTGATTTTCCCCATCCCATCATGGAACAATAACCATTACAGCGATCTTACCGGCGCTAAAGCGATAATGGTAGAAACCCGGCCCGAGCATAATTTTATGCCTACGGCGGATGATATTCGCCCGCATATTAAAGGTGCCGCTTTACTGGCCTTATGCTCGCCCTTAAACCCAACCGGTACCATGTTTGGCAAAAAAGATCTGGAAGAGATATGCGACCTGGTAATTGCCGAAAACAAAACCCGCGCGGCAGGCGAAAAACCCTTGTATTTACTATACGATCAGATATATTCGCAACTTACCTTCGGCAGCCACCAGCATTATAACCCGGTTAGCCTTCGCCCCGAGTTAAAAGACTATACCATATTTATTGACGGCGCTTCCAAATGCTTTGCCGCAACCGGCGTACGTGTGGGCTGGGGTTTTGGCCCCGAAAACGTTATTAATAACATGAAAGCCATTGTTGGCCACATGGGGGCCTGGTCGCCAAAGGCGGAACAGGTGGCTATGGCTAAGTTTTTGACCAATGATACGTTTGTTGATACCTACCTCGATCAATTAAAAGGCAATATACAGGCCAGTTTAAATACGCTGCACGAAGGGTTTCAGCAACTAAAGGCTGAAGGTTTCAGCGTTGATTCCATTGAACCGATGGGCGCCATTTATTTAACCATTAAGGTTGATTACGCGGGCAAAACCACCCCTGATGGCATCGTATTAAAAACCTCGGCAGATATTAACTTTTATTTAATAAAAGAAGCCAAAGTAGCATTTGTGCCCTTCTCGGCATTCGGAACGGATGATGATGTAAACTGGTTCCGTGCATCGGTAGGTGCCAGCACCCTGCAGGATATTGTGGATATGATACCGAGGATAAAAGAAGCGCTGAGTAAACTAAAGTAATTTCCCGTACAATCAGATCTGCGAAAATGCCGTTGGTGTTAAAAACGTTGAGGTGATGCGCGATACCAGCGCATCGGGATATTCGGGCATGGATTTTATCCTGATCCAATCCGGGTCGCTGCCAAATGCTTTCCATAAGCGGTCGTGCGCGTCCATATCATCAAAAGTTACCATATACATCAAATTCGGGCGAAAACTGCCTATTAATGTTTCGCTGTAAAACACCGGTTTAAATCCCAGGCGCTTAAATATCCCTATCTCGCCAGCTTTGTTAAACATTTCTATTTTCTTTTTCCCTGCACTTTCGGTTAAACTTTCATAGCGGCGCAGTTCAAACATACGTGGGTTTTGGCCGGGCGTTTCCAGTTTGGGCATATCGGTAAATGCCTGCAACAGCGAACTCTCTATCCTATCATAAGCGGGCGCCGTTAGCGGCGCATTTAAGTAGGCATCGGCTTGTGAGGTATAAGTATCATCAGCGGCAAGCTTGCTTTGTGCGCTGAAAAAATCTTCGGGCGAATTATAGGGGATCAAAGCGAATATTTTTGTTTGTCCACCAGGTTTCAATTCGGTAAATACCCCCACGTTATCGCTCCCAAGGCGGTTTAAGGCGGGTATAGCCGCGTTTCGAAAATAATCCTCCACCAGCTTTTGCTGGGTTTCATCTTTCAGGGTATAAATCCTCAATTCGTACAGTTGCATAGCTGATCTTTTATTGGCTGCCCGGCTAATTTTTGGCAACACGCCTGCAGCTGCGCCGGTTAATAAGGTTGCTTTTACAAATGAACGACGTTTCATTGGGGGACGGAATGTTTGGTAGTACTAAAGTAAGAATTTTATTAGTAGCTTATTAGTATCAAGTAAGCTTCACTGTCTTGATACTTGATACTAGCTTACCGCCTTCTGTTACCCTGGCCCTGGCGCCTGTTACCGCCGCCGCCATGTGGTTTATGGGGTGCCTGTTTTATTAATGTTGGGTCGCCTAAAACTTCGGGCAAGGGTACGCGCCTTATTTCGCGCTCTATCATCGTTTCGATATTCTTTAGCTTACGCTGATCGCGATCGTTCACAAAAGTAATGGCGGTGCCGGTTGTTTCGGCACGGGCGGTACGGCCTATGCGGTGAATATAATCTTCCGGATCGGATGGTACGTCGTAATTTACTACCAGGTCTATCCCCTCCACATCTATTCCTCTTGATAGGGCATCGGTACCGATAATTACGGGCACCTGCCTGTTTTTAAATTTCAGCAATATTTCTTCGCGCTCGTTCTGCTCCAGGTCGGAGTGAAAGGCGTTCACCTTAATATGGGCCGTTTTAAGCTGCTTGTAAACCTCTTTAACTTTATCTTTGGTTGATGCGAAAATTATAGAACTCACATAAGCGCCATCTTTCAAAAGCAGCTGTATCAAACCTAGTTTTTGATGATCGTTAACCATATACACCTGCTGATCGATACCTACGGCGGGCTGCGATATGGCAATGTTGATCTGCTGTGGGTTATGCAGCACCGATTTGGCCATGTTGCGTATGCGCCCCGGCATAGTTGCCGAAAACAGCATGGTTTGCCTTTGTTTGGGCAGATAGCTGATGATGCGCATAATATCATCCGAGAAACCCATATCGAGCATGCGGTCGGCTTCATCCAGTATCAGGTGTTTGATATGGTTGAGCTTTAATACGCCCGATGTAAGGTGCGCTATGAGCCTGCCTGGTGTGGCTATAATAATGTTTACGTTGTTTTGTATACCACGGCGCTGCTGTTCATAAACTATACCATCGCCACCGCCAAATACGGCAATGGAGCTGATACCTGTAAAATAGGCCAGCCCTTCCACCTGCTGATCTATCTGCTGGGCAAGTTCGCGGGTGGGGGTTAGTATCAAAACGGTGGTTTTTTCCTCGTGATTTTGGCTGATGAGGTTTAAAACGGGCAGCAAAAATGCCCCTGTTTTACCGGTGCCTGTTTGCGCGCAGGCTATAAGGTCGTCTCCTTTTAAAATGGCCGGTATGGCCATTTCCTGTATAGGTGTTGGGGTGGTGTACCCCATGCTTAAAACGCCTTCTAATAAATGTTCGTTAAAATTGAAATCCTGGAATGTCACTGTATTTTTAAGGTGAGGGATGCAAGATAGGAAAAATTGTTGTGTTATAGGCAATTGTGGCCTGTGTGTTTTTAATAGCAGAGGTAGTTTATGTATGGTAACTGATTTTTAACCACAAAGATTCACAAGGAAAAGCACAAAGTCTTTATAGTGCATAATAGGTTATTTTAAAGGTTTAACCACAGAGTAAAGGAGGGTTGCACAGAGCCTTTATAATGTATATTTGAGCTTTTTGCCGCATATACTACAGGACATTAATTCACGAAATCTTTAAGATTTCGTGAATTTTAACAAGATAAAAAAAATCTCTGTGCCTCTCTGTGCAACCCTCCTTTACGCTGTGGTAAAAATAAAACTGTGGTAAAAAACAACCATTAAAACCTTGGTGCCGCCTTTATGGTTTAAAATTATAGCAGTGGCTGATTTTTTTAACCATAAAGAGTGCGGAGAAAAAACACAAAGATGGCGCAACTGATGAAGTTTAACGGCTTTTTTATAAGCAATAATGCCCACCTTTGCCAAACATATTACAACGTTAAAAAATGCCAGCCGATTTAAAACAGGAACCCACCGAAAAGGAAAATCTCCATCCCCGCAATTCGCACCGGGCGGGCTATGATTTTAAGCAATTGTGTAAGGGCAGCCCCGGTTTGAAAGCATTTGTATCACCCAATCCGTACGGCGATGAATCGATAGACTTTAGCAACCCCAACGCGGTTAAGGCATTGAACAAAGCCCTGTTGAAGCAATATTACGGCGCCGACAATTGGGATATACCCGAAGGCTATCTTTGCCCGCCAATACCCGGCCGGGCCGATTATATTCATTATGCTGCCGACCTGCTAAGCGAAATAAATGACGGCATTATACCGCGAGGCAACAAAATAAATATCCTGGATATTGGTACAGGAGCAAATTGTGTGTACCCGCTAATTGGCAACAGCGTTTATGGCTGGCAGTTTGTAGGTACCGATATCGATCCGGTGGCCATCCGCTCGGCGAAGGCTATTGTTTCAGCAAACCCGAATTTTGAAGGGAAGATCATGCTTCGCCTGCAAACCAACAAGGCCAATATTTTTAAAGGCATTATTAAACAGGGCGAAGGCTTCGACATTACTATCTGCAACCCTCCTTTTCATAGCTCATTGCAGGATGCACAAGCCTCCGCAGCCGCCAAATGGAAGAAATTGGGCATCAGCAAACCATCCGCAGCATTGAATTTCGGCGGCCAGAAAACGGAGCTATGGTGCTACGGCGGCGAAGCCGGATTTATACGCCGCATGGTGGAGCAAAGTGCCGTGGTGGCGCAGCAATGCCTATGGTTTTCCACGCTGGTATCAAAAAAAGACACGCTGCCGGTAATTTATAAGGCGCTGAAAGCGGTTAATGCCCTTGATGTTAAAACCATCAGCATGACGCATGGGCAAAAGGTAAGCCGCATTGTTGCCTGGACATTTTTAACTAAGGCCGAGCAAACGGATTGGCGAAATGAGTTTTGGAGATAACATCCGCTAAAAAAATCTGCTGATATTCATTCTTCAATAGCATAGCAATGGCAGTCCTGTAATTTTACCATAAATATTCTTCCGGGAATATGGTTTGCTTGTTTTCTTTTTTGGAAAAAACTGTTACTTTCACATCAGACTTAGATCTTATACACTGATGATGAAATATGTTGTACTCCTTTTGTTAATTTTTACGCTTTCTAAAACCGCCTCGGCGCAAAAGATCGAACTTATAAATTCCGGCGAACTGATCAAGAACGACGCGATGCTTTATGATTCAGGAAAATATAAAATAGCGCTTACCGATCTGAACAGAATTAGCCGCAGCGATACCAATTATGTTTGGTCGATATATGAGCGGGCAATTGATTGCGAAGCCGATAGCCAGTACACCCAGGCTATAAAATATTGTAAAGAGGGCCTGGCATTAAAGGAACAAAGGGAATACGAACCCGAGCTATACAACACTTACGGCAACACGCTGGATGATATGGGCAAGCACGACGACGCGGTAAAGGTTTTTGATGCAGCTATTGCCAAATATCCGGCCTACTCCTACCTGTATTTTAATAAAGGCATTGCGCTGCTGGCCTTAAATAAACCGGCTGATGCCGAGCTTTTATTTGAAAAAACCCTTATGGTGAACCCTTATATGTACAGTGCCCATTACCAGTTGGCCATAGCGGCATTGCAACAAGGTAAGATCATCCAGGCCTTTCTGGGCTTTATGGGTTACCTTTTAGTAAATCCCGAAGGCAAATATTCTTCAAAGTCGATCAAATTTTTAAGCCAGATCTCCAATAGCACGGACGATATAATGAATTTAAAAAATAAGCGAACCATTACGCCGGATGAAAACTACCAGGATGCGGAGGATATTGTACTATCGAAAATAGCGCTCGATAAATCATACAAACCGATAATTGAGCTGGACGATGCCATATCGAGGCAGATACAGGCCGTGTTTGAAAAACTGGATTACAAGGATAGCGACAACGATTTTTGGATGCAGTTTTACATGCCTTATTATAAGCAGGCATATAGTACCGGCAAGTTCGAGTTGTTTATAAACCATACATTTTCAGGAGTTAACGTGCCCGTTATTGTGAATTACAACCGCAAACACAAAAAGGAGCTCGACGCCTTTACGAGTGAAGCGGCAACCTATTTCGACCTGATACGCTCAACAAGAGAATTATCATACACTAAACGCGACACAGTTACCGAGCAGTATGTGTTTGATAACGGCAACCTGTTAGGCAGGGGTATGCTGGCCAACCAGGGTAAAACCGTAACCGGGGCCTGGCAGTTTTATTATGCCGCCGGTAACATTAAAGGCCAGGGCCATTACACCTCAACCGGGGATAAAGACGGTGATTGGCTGTATTATTTTTACTCGGGAAAATTAAAAGCCCATGAACATTATAATAGCGGCAAGCTGGATGGTGTGCAGCAATACTATTTTGATAATGGCAATTTGTCCTCGCTCGAAAATTATGCAAATAATAATGCTGAAGGACTCACCACTACGTACTTCTACGCAGGGAACGTAAAATCAACGGTTAATTATAAACTCGGAAAAAAGGAAGGCGAACAAAAGGATTACTATTCAAACGGGAGTTTATTAGCGGTAGGCAATTATGCCAACGGGGCACTTACCGGGCTTTTGCACAACTATTACAAAAGCGGGCACATTAAGGAAATGACCACCTATGTTAACGGTAAGGCCGAGGGCGCCTATAAATCATATAGCGAGAGTGGGGTACTTACTGTTGAAGGGCAATACCTAAAAGATGTGGCCGACGGCGAATGGAAATATTATTACGAGAATGGAAAACTACAGCAAACGCGAAACTTCATAAACAACAGCGAAAACGGTATTCATGAAGAGTATTATGATAATGGCCAATTATCAAATTCGTATACTATAAAAAAAGATAAAGTTGACGGCGAAATTATTTATTATGATGTGGATGGAAAAATGTATGCAAAATCCGAATACGATAACGGTGTTGTTACCTCGGCCAAATATTATGATAAAACAGGTGCGCAAATAGGGCCCGATGAAAAGGATGATATCATCTCCTACACCCCCGAAGGCATCAAAAAAGAACATTTCGGTTACGATAAAAAAGGAAATTTAGACGGCCCCGATACTTTATTCATGCCATCAGGAAAAATCAGCAAGGTAGATGTTTACACAGGTGGCGATTATAATGGGCCCACTGTTTCTTATTACCTAAATGGCAACAAAAAACTGGAAGGTACCATGGCTAATGGAAAGGAAGATGGCTTTTTTACCAACTATTATACTAATGGCAAAACCGAATCGGAAGGCTGGATGGTTGATGGGCAGGCCCAGGGCGAATGGCGGTTTTATGATGAATTGGGTAGGTTAACCACACGATCTTATTATTTAGACGGCGATTTTGATGGCTATAAGGAAGATTATTTGCCAAACGGCATAAAAACTACCGAACAAAAATATTATAGGGGCTGGCTGGAAAATGTTACCCAA
>Ga0302300_1000585_pt1 | contig 24770 bp, 14 predicted proteins | sample III_Palsa_E1_1_FD_198756 | JGI IMG/M metagenome (GOLD analysis project Ga0302300, IMG submission 198756) | Peat permafrost microbial communities from Stordalen Mire near Abisko, Sweden - III_Palsa_E1_1 | ecosystem: Environmental > Terrestrial > Soil > Palsa > Peat permafrost | place: Sweden... | reverse complement strand
TAGCGTTGCGCTCGTAACAGCTCATTTCATAATTATTTCCTTAGGATAGCTGTCACTTCATTTCATGGCTCAGCTGTCATTTCAGACCAAACCAGAAAAGGACCAACCTTCTGTTTATATTAGTATAATTACATAATATCTGTGTAAACCGAAGGTGAGCTACGCTAATTATTTACACAGATATTATGTAATTATACAAATACAAATATAAGTATACCTTCGTTAAAGACATATACTTGTTAATTAATTAATTTTATATGTTTAACATATAAACAATATTTTACTTTATATATATATATATATGTATTAATAATAAAGATTGTAAATTTATATTTTATGGTAGTTATAGAAATTGTTAATTTCATACTCCATATATGGAGTATATATGGTAGTTATTTATTTAATAATGTTATTACTAAATAATTTAGTAGTATAAATGTTATATACCTAATATTTTAAACTTATGTATATTTTGCAATTAAGAATTTAATTTCATTGGTATAACCAATATTATATGTTACAGTAATATATAAATAAGTAAACAAACATATAAATTATAAATTAATATATTACATATATCATACTTTACATTATATAACTATTATTAAATATATAATTATGGTATGGTCATATATTTAATATTAATTGTTAACATCTTCTCGTTCTATAAGAATATATTGTATAAATAATATTGTATTAATGTATACATATACATTAATACAATATTAATAAACTATATGTATAATAATCATACATACTTATAGATTAGTGTTGTTGTTAGTGATAAATGGAATGCAAAATATATAATGTAACATTATATAATTATATAATCATGTAAATATTAATGTTAACATATATTAACGTTAAAATATAATTTATTATATGGTAACATGTCATGTACACTGTACATATGCAAGTTAAGAATATATTAGTATCTAATTGACAGGAAGTAAATTTGTCAAAAAAATTTTGCTTTTACACATGATTTTCAAAAATTTTTGACCAAAAAATTATCTAGCCTTTTGTGAGACTTAGTCTCACAAGCAGCCCGCTTCGCTTGTCTGTGACAAATAATGTCCGATCATACATTTTCTGTACTGATTGTTAAACTTATCCAAAAAAATATTATTCTTTGATATGATAATATCGCATATGTATCACATGACTAAATTATGTTGTTTATAATACCAATATACTTTTATTCATCATAATATACATAAAAATACAAAATATTTTAATTTAATTATAGTAACAAGTGCTTAATATATGACATGTATATATTAAAATATTAAAGATAGTTTAACTGACGGGTAAATTATTGTATATATATATATATATATATAAATGTAATTACATGAAATTTGTGTAGCATGACTACCAGTACCTCTCCACCCCTTTTCCCTCCCTCCCCAGATCCATAATAATTATGTGATGATACGTATATTATCAAGTAAGTAGATATTTATTTATGCTGGTGTAATCACATGATGGATGTGGTTAGTTGCATACACAATCATCATGTGATTACACTTTAATTTATGAGGTTATCGTAACTACCATCATTACATACTAGACTATTATCACCTCATAAATTAGAATTCAATCCCATAAAATTCTTGTATGTAACTAACTACACTAATTATGTAATATTATTATCATAATGTTTATCTAAATAGTTTCCTGAAAAGAATTGTAACTATTTTATCTAGGATAAAATATATATCTGTTATCTATATAATTATTATTTAATATTGGTGTGACCAGATGTTGTTGTGAATAAAAATTAACAGTTAGTCTATCTTTAGTTTCTATATTCGATGTAAGAAAGAGAGAGAGAGAGTTATTACAACCATGTAAATTTAACATTCTTCAGTTATGTTTAAATATACTATTATCAATATACATGTACTCTTAAATTTGGGAGAGTGAAATGAAAATAATGTTTGTATTCGTAATAAGCAGTATAATTATTATCTTTATTTTTACAGGTCAAACAATTTTGTTTTGATTTTAACTAAAAATGTATCGGATTGTTATAACCTGTAAAATAAAAGTAATAAATATACCAATTATTAAAAATATACCCTGATAGTACTGTTATTTATTGTCAGTGTGTGTTAATACTTGGTTATATACCTTAATATTTTTGGGGGTGAAAAATATTCGAGGTTAAAATATGTTGGTAAAAGTAAAGATAAGGATTACACTTGTAGTAACCGAAGTATAACTTAAATTTAATTTAAGTTTAAAGGGTTTAAACATTTAAACATGTTTGAGATATGTTAACATGTATCTTGTAATTTTAATATGTTCTAGATATGGTTATTATTTCTCTCTCTCCCACATTCTACCCCATAACCTCAACATACAAAATGTATAGTATAAACAAAAAACATATTATACACACACATACATAAAATATTCTTTATATATCTTTTCGTATATATATATATATATGTATATACAATGTAAGGAAATTTAGTAAAGTAATGTATTTTGTTATTCTAAGTAACAAACAGATATCCAACAAAGATTAAATTGTATTCTTATACGGTTTTTTCTACAAAACAATAATATTACAATATACTATTATAACAGTATTTTTATTATAATACTATACATGTTATTTTATAGTCCAAAATTACAAACTATGATTTGTTAAATTAATATGTGTTACATATTATATCCTTATAATTGCAAACATAAATAACAATTATTGAATGTATACATATATGTAGTCTTATGATCAACATGAAATATGTAATTATGACTAATATACACAATACACAATACACAATTATTTACATTTACAGCTTAAAGCTGTAGAGTTATTTTGCACCATTCACTGTTTCTTGGATTAGAATACATGTTAACATTTTTTTTCTTATTAGTAAATTACTTCATGGTTATTATTAAAGTAACGGTTTACCATATAAATTTAAAATAATAGCGGTATTTTCAGGAAATTCTACCACCATCATCACCACCTAAGAACCCATTATTTCAATTGACAGATTATCATATAATATTTCTATTATACAATAATATTTAGGATTGTTAATCCCTCTCTCCCCACCTTCCCCCATCTTCATTAATTATTATTTGTTCTTATTTCTATTACAATAATTTACATTACAACAGTAGCCATTCATTTGCACTAGTATATTTACATAATGGTCGTGGTTAGTTGCCTACACGAATATTATGTAATTACACTTATATATCAGTAGTTATATCAGTAGTTATACCAATAATTACATAATATTCGTGTAGGCAACTAACCACGACTATCATGTAAATATACTTGTATATAAATATAATTATAACAACTAGTATATATTAAGAATATACAAGTATATTTATATTGGTAAATAATTATTCATATTAATATTATTATTAAACAAATATAAATTACTATCTGTTATTTTATCTTACCTCCAATTAACTTGTAATAGTAGTTTTTTTCATCAACAATACATGGAATATATATATATATATATATATATATATATATATATATTTTATTACATATTTGTGAGACTATGCAGTGTTGAATTTAAACAAGTTTGTAATATTACCAATGTGAACAAAGTAACAGTAATAACAAAATATCAAGTTATTATAAATTTACTTCATGGTGAAGTAAACGATTATTAAACATAGAATACAATTAGTATGTGTGTGTGATAAAATAAGGTTATGTAAATTCATAAGTTAAATTAATATAATAATTACATGTTCATATATATATATATTGTAATTTTAATCTTGTTCTATTTTTCATATTGATACAATTAAATATATATACCAATGAACAGTTGTACTAGTATATCTACATAAAATTTGTGTAGTTAATCAATCACAATATTTATATATTTAATACTAGTAAATGGTTATTATAGTTATATGTTAATACACAATTGTGTATTAACATATAACTATAATAATTACATAAATTACCATATTACATAATAATTTGTATCTTATATTTTACATGGTGTATAAGTGTATATGGTATTTATTTTTGCAGAATAATCGAACAAACAATTTTATCCTAATACTCATCATGTTCATTGTTTGAATAGTAAAAATTATGGTCACAGAAAGAAGCAGTATTATAATTAGTAATGGTGGTATCACTACTACAAGTTATCTTTTTACCATGTTTAAATACGGATTCATAACATAGTTCACCATTGGAATACCATTCTTGATTAAGAACATGCTTACTATTGTTTTGGTAATGATGATTGTATAGTTGTTGACCAGATTCTGTCCAACCTTTCCATATACCATGTTTATCACCACATTTGTAATTATGTTCATAAACTAGTTGACCGGTTTCTAGCCAACCTCGAAAACAACCATCTTTATCGTCATTGGTATAATATGCTTCTGATCTCAACTGTTTATTATTATTATTGTTATTAATATTAATAAACCAAGACTTACTGGTACCATGTTTATGTCCCTTTTGATATGTTGTTATTTTGCTAACTAACAGTTCCGTCATTTCAAGCATCATACCATGAGTATAACCATAAATATCATTTCGTATATTCCACAGTGTGGGTTCCACTGATTTTACCTGATCTGTTATTTCTTCATGGTAGTTAACATTATGAGTATATTCATTACCATGAATGATAAACTTTTTATGTTTATTAACTTGTATCCATTGATTAACAAAAGAATTATTAACAATAAACTGTTCGGGTATTAAATACCATGGACACTTGAGATATACATCTGTTTGCAAGTTGATACCAAGATCATCAATAAAGATTTTTCTTTTGTTGTTACATGATGATGATGATGATAATTGTTTCCAGTCATTAAATAACAATACTGTGACAATAGTTGACAGGTATTTATCATCACTCAAATAATGACATAATTCTAAACATCTTTTAATTGTATCTGGTCTTACATATTGTGTATTCAAATACAAAATGTAACTGTCAACTACATCATTATATTGTTTGGGGAAAAATAATACAGTGTTGTACATTGTAATTAAATCACTAAATAGTTTACTATTTTGAACTTCCAGCCTCGGTACTAAAACATTTCTTGTCTTGCTTAAATTATTATTGTTACTACTACTACCACTACCATTAGTATGATTAACATCATCAATAACAAGTGTAATTGTGTCCGTGATCATTTGTCGTAAATGATCACCATCCAACATAAATAACATTCATTTTACTTCATTATAAAGTAAACATCGCCACTTCAAATAGTAATATCAATCAACCAACAACAAAAACACACACAACAAAATATTACTGCCCACATGTTCACACATTTATTGTAGTTTGTAAGTGGTAATTAATTTTAACATAGAAAATAATATATGTTTATGTAATGTTGTAATTACTAGTAATTATACACTGAATATATATATATATATGTACATTTAATGTAACTAAACAATATTACAACAGAAAAATATCCCAATGTTATTATTGTTATAATGTTACATCAGAATATAGTTAATGTTATTACATCTTCTACTACTGGTTATTATCAAATATTTATTTTTTATAACATTAACCTATTTTATATTTGTTAAATATATATATTATGTAATTTTGCCCTATGTGAGATATTATTGTTACACTCTTTATAATTTTAACATCCTTGAAATATGTTTAATTATAATGTTACCAAAAATACACACATACCTTTAAAACTAAGGATGTACATATTTACCCATGATAGAGAATATAAAATACTACCTTTATTTTTACAGACAAAGTATTTTTGTTTTGTTTTGATTTCGACAAAAATGTGTCAAAACACATTAAACCTATAAAACAAAAGTATACAATATCCATCACATTAAAATATAAAATTATTTTATACTAAATTAAGAAATATACTAAATTAAGAAATACACTGCATATCACAACAAATATCTTTGGTTTACAGTAAACCAAATTACATTTATAATTTTATGTGTTGGACATTAATTTACACATTGTAACAATTTACTAAATGGGAAAAATAGTATCTAATGTTGTATTATTAACATTTATTATGATGTTGGTAACAAATAGTTATATTGTTAAATATATGGTTTATTAATGTTTATTGTGTTGTTAACACAGCATATATCAACACAATAAACATCATTATAAAACAAATGTTACATGATGTAGTAAAATTTGTATATTATGGATATAACAAATTGTTGTTGGTTGTAATATAAGTATAAGCATTACAACCATAATTATAATACCATTTATGCAACAACATGTACAAATATGTAATATGTTGTTATGTTAATAATTCATTCATGCAAATAGTAAACATATTAAGTAATTTAATTATCAAAGGTATATCTGTTGTTTTGGAGTAGGTTGTTCACACCATATACAAGAGTAATTACATGCAATCTGTGTAGGCAACACACCAAGAAAGTATGTAGTTATACCAACAAGTGTTTATAATACTATACATATGTATATTCACACAATACTTGTGGTTAGTTTGCCTACACAGATTGCATGTAAATATACACTTATAATTACGGTTGTATCCGTTCGATACTTTTATTCACCTATAATCATTTACAATAATACAACATACCATAAAATGTGTTGAATGAAATGTTATTTGTAATTTTTAAATTCTTGTGTATTATATTTTGTATGTTTTTAACTTTTACAAAAGTTTAGGTAAACCTTAAATTGGTAATAGATGTAGTTGTAACAGACAACAACAATGTTTTATATTTTAGTTGTTATTTTGTTTGTTAACACTTACTGGTGTATAATTAGTTGTTAACTAATACTAGTGAAATATATTCAATATAGAAAGTAATAACCAAAATATTACTATTTACAACAATGTTAAATATTACAACATGTAATATTAATAATAAGATACTATTCGTAACGGTAAAGTGTTTATGTAATGATAGGAAGTAAGCAGAACAAAAAAGTATATTAATAGTTATTACTAATCACAACAATATCGGTTAGTTGATTGAATGAGGAAGGAGAGGAAGGAAAGGAAGGAAGGAAGGAAGGAAGGAAGGAAAGAAGGAAAGAAGGGAAGAAGGGAAGGGAAGGGAAGGGAAGGAAGGGAGGGAAGGGAAGGAAGGGAAGGAAGGGAAGGAAGGGAAGGAAGGGAAGGAAGGGAAGGAAGGGAAAGGAAGGAAAGGAAAGGAGGTAAAATTGTGTTAGCAATATATTACCATCGCTAACAATGTTAAGTGTTTAGACTATTAAAGTGGTTGACAACACACTGTTTATGGGTATTATTTACTACAGTGATATTTTATTTGCCAATACCATCAACCATATTGTTGATGGTATCATACACTACAATAAATAACTTTACAATATGTAATGTTGTAATAAAATTTAACTTGTTGTATTGGAATAACAAATATGTTAATGTCTTTGTAATATTACAAATGCCAATATAACTAGTTATGTGTTTAGATGAACATCTTCTTCTTATTTACATGTAGTTGTTTACAACATGAAGATTTTAACAGATGGCATGCCTAAACACAATTTGGTGAAAACAAACATAAACGATATTATCACTAATCATATCACACATGTAACTTTACTATTATATACTATATTATGTAGTTGCTGTGAATTAACGAAAATATACATTGTATAGTAAATACAATAATACTATTTATGTTTAATGTACTAATTTTACATATCTTTATACAATTTTACGTATCGTTAAACATTTAGTGTAAACTTAATAGCACAAGGTAACACAATGTTATATAAAGATAACTTATATATGTGTGTTTTGAAGCAACACTAATACATATCAACATAACAATGTAGTTACAAGCATGACATGTTCACACAATACACTCATTACATTTGTTTTTTTAACAACATATGTTATGACTACAAAACAAGGTAACGTGTTTATATCTAAAAATATGTCTAATCATAATGATAGTTATAAGATTACAGATGTAATATTACATACAGTGTTACATATAATATTGCACATAAATGTTATATTGTAATGAATCGGAGGTTTTAACATAATTAATGTTTTACTGGTAATATTAATTACGTCAAATTGTATTCTTATGTATATGTTGGACACATACATGTTTTAAAATGTGGTTATGTGTATGTGTTAACAATGTATATTTATAATGAACATACATTGTATATATGTTGTAGTAATCGTTGTTTTTAATGTATAAAGTTCTTATTGTAAATTTCTAACCCTTATAAATTTACATTGTTGAATACAACTAATAACAAGATATCACAGTAGACGTCTCATGTGATAATATGTTAACTGATAATATGTTATGTTGGAATTAATATTTACTATTAAATGGTTGAATATATAATAAACACATTAATTACCCAATAATTATTATAATGTTAATTGTGTTTGTGTTAACAAGTATTAACTTACCACAAAATGTAATGTTATACACAACATTATAGTTATATATTGTTATTATCACTATAGTTAAATGTTTATCTTTCAAGATGTAGAGATATTATTCATGCTCACTGTTCAATTATGTATGAGATTTTAACATGACATATTAGACAATGTTTTGTTAAAAACAAAAATATGTGTTATGTAATATTATCACGATTGTAATTGTATTGCTGTGTGTTACATTATCAGTACAAATCTAAAAATGTTTTACAAGATAATATTATAAGTATGTTTATAGTAATGTTGTTAGTTATATTGTTTAGTCAAACAGTGTCATACATTTGTACATCATATAACGGTTAGTAGTACTAAAATATATAAATTTGGGTTATAATAACATCTGTAATGTTATTTTGTGTCGTATAGGATTTTAACATCACATAAAGATGTTGTGTACTTGAATAAAAATACTAAGATATACATATACTCCAACATCTTTATGTTACAGTATATAAGTTGTAATTAAATCCACATACACTAGTAACATAATGTTTATGTGTGTTGTAGTAATATTACATGTTCGACTTGATAATATACTTTGTTTGTTTTTAGATAAAAACATGGTTGAATATATATATATATATGTCGTGTTAAAATTTTCATGTTGTAACAACATTGGATACACGAGATTTTTACAAACATAAACATATGTAATTGATTACCAGTAAACATAAAATCATAAATATGTGTAAGTTATTAGCTTACAATATCTTAGATGTTTTATTAGATGTTTTATTAGATGTATCCACACATATAATATAGTATGTTATAACTAGTATTGTCTCTTTATACATGTTAAGCACGTACAAATTTAAACCGTAATTAGTGTTAATATAACACTATATAATTTATATCACATTTTTAATATGTTATGTATGTAAAAACGTAAATAATTGTCTTTCACGACAATATATATATATATATATATTGTGTATAAACTATATTATGTTATAGTCTAAATTTTTTACTACCAGACTAATATTACTATAAATACATAACGAGTAATAACTATTATGGTAATATTATATTACCTGATATATATATTTGGTAAATGTTAACAAGAATTTAAATACCTGGAAAATATAACAATTGTTTAAAACATGTAATATTTACATTTACAACTTTAGGTTGTAAAACATTTCGGTAACTTTAAATACGGGTAGTTACATGAGTAACTACCCACATCAGAGAGATGATAGATACTACTTTTATGTGTGTTTAATGCATGAAAGCAGTTATGTTTCTGGTTCGGTGAACAATATTGTAATATTAACTACTTTAATGAGTGTGTGTAACTGTACACGTTCACAATTGTAAGTTCAATGATTCTGTTTATATTTTACATATGTTTATTAGTTACTTACATTTGTATTCTTTACTTTGGTTTAAAATAACGGTGTTCAACATTATAGAATAACAATATGTATACAATTTGTAATTGTATACGCTTATGTTTTAACATAAAACTATACCTTGAAGATATTGTAATAAATACATCTTGTAAGTAGTAGTCTAATTCATGATATATATATACATACCTATAATATGTTTGTAATTAGTATGTTATATAATACTGACTTACACAATATAGCATTATGTTGTTAATAATATTTACATGTATATTATCACAGTATTTGTAATGTTAAAACAAAGGAGGATGCAGGGTAGAAAGTTGTAAATTTGATGATTATAGGATGGAGGGAGGGATACTGTATGTAGTGTTAAACATAACATGTCAACAGTAACAGACATTATACAACAATGTGAGGAGGTGAAGAGGCAGTTGAGAGTGTTAAAGAAACAAAATCAAGACAAGTTCTATCAACTGTATGTGTTGAAGATGGGTAAGAAGGGGTTCTATCCCTTCTCTAATCCAAACATGTCTGTTAGACGTATCATGGAAGCTCTCAATAAGAATAACCTTGATGTTTATCACCTGCTTTCGATGCTACAAAACCCTAACGTCAGCCTTGAACTGGCTGACTATATTATTAGAGAGAAAATTTCTCCTCGTGATCAACATGGTTGTCATAATCCATATTTCGAACTGAGTTACAATCCTAATCTGACACAGGACTATATTCTCAAGCACATCGATGAGAGATGGTCATGGAGTTCAATTGTCTACAGAACTAATATTTCGGTTGACTTCATTGTTAAATATGGTACCGCTGACATGATCGAGAATAATCCAAATATCACCCTTGAAGACATCGACAAATACAAGTTAAAATGTTGGTCAGTAATTTCACGTAATGATGCTATGACGATGGAGATTATCACCTCTAATCTCGATCGTCCTTGGGATTGGAAATCTGTCATGTTCAATCCAAACTTGACACCAGAATACATGAAATTGCATCCAGAGTTACCTTGGCATGAAGGTTACAAACATGTATGTCGGTCACGATTTAAACCATTTCCATCTATGGATGAAATCGAGAACAACAAGCTCCGTTACTTCGATTTATCAAATCATGACAATTTGTCGTTAGATTTTATTCTCCAACATCCAGATAAACAATGGAGGTTGGAATTTATCACAAGACATAAATTTGATGGTGGTGAAATTAGACATATGACACATACCCTTAAACAGTTAAGGGTTAAACTAGTCAAGTTGTTTTATTGGAATCTAGTTGATATCATGCACAAACCATATCTTGGTTATTACTACCTAAACGACATTGAACTGTTCCTACCTGAGGACAAAAGTATACTATTACAACAATTCAGGAAGAACAAACAGTATGATCAAATACGTGAGTTGTTAACTCAATAAGTATTTATTCACTACTGTTATTACAATATGTTAATAAAGTTGCTTAACACAAACTCAACTGATGCTTTTCATCTCCTGGATGAAAAAATATCACCGATAACAGAGTTATAATGTTTGGTATTCCATATACATCATTAATACACAATATATTATTGTGTATTTGGTTTATTTTTGTTTGGTAACACTTATCTACAATTCATTGAAGGTATTAACTGTAGTAACAATACTAGTTATGTTAACAGAATATACAATATAAATATAAACATAAACGTATTGTATTAAATCATGTAATGTGTAAAAGCTTGCTTATGTAGTTGAATAATGGTTAATTGTGTTAATCATGTAATTTCTATTTATAACAATACAATATGTTATTGTTACTTACATTAATATGTAATATTATGTTATAACATAATATTAATTATGTATATGTAAAGTATTGTAATATATTAATAGTACACGATATTATGTCTTGTATGATACAAAATGTAAATTTTAGTTACGGATAGGTAAGTATACCGTGTACTGTAACAGTATCATATTTGTGATACGATCATGGATCGTATGTTCTACTTTACTTTTCCAACACAACATTTTAAGATAGACATTACCAAAATTTTTTGTATACAACGAAATATAAAGATATATCATTGTAATACATACTATATAAGTATATACTTTGTCAAGTATATGTATATAAAAAATAATTAACATATTTGCGTATATATATGTTTAGATGTAAAGGTGTTTGGTTACAATAATATATGTGATGAATAAGTGCATATGTATTATGCAACTAATTTTCCTAATTAGTAGATTTCTCTACTTTTGAGTTTTTAATCTCGAAAGTGGTTAACATAACCACTACAATAGATGTTAAGTATCACCAAACATATTACTCACTGTGAGTGATAACTAACTAAAACAATTATATAGTAACAATACTGTAATGATAGGTTGTAAGGTATTTTGGTAATTTTGAATGTTTACAAGCTAAAGTTGTAGCGTGTATAACATGTTGTTATGCATAGATAATATTGTTTACAACATTGGAGGTTAAATAAACACATTAGAGTTGTATGACGTTAGCCATTACTAGTAAAATTGTTTATTCAAAACATTAAAGTGTAAATACATTTACATAACTAGTAAAGATATTGTAGGTTTACATTTGCATATATAACAAAAATTATAAACATTAGTAACACTAATTTTGTTTGTACCCTTATTATCTATACTCCTAACCTATACTATTACAGTTTATATATTTACAAGTGTACTACTATTACGTATTTAATGCTGTCATAGTACCACATGATGTTTGTGGATAGTTGTCTACACAGATGGTATGTGCATGCACTTGAAAATACAGAGTGGTTACTAGTAACCACCTTATTTTTATTTTTTTCTCTCTTTTCTTCTTCTATATACTTACCAAGAGTAAACTTAAACACACATCATCTAGTTTCTACCAGTGAAAACAAGAATTACGATTATATTGTAATTGTGAATATCTTAATGGAGAACACTTCTATTATGTATGTTCATATAATACACAGTAAATATAAACAACTAAAATATTTTATATGTTAAGTTACTCAACATTTAACACTTGTAAATGCGCTTCTCTTGATCAAGGTTATATAATGTGTTTATATGATAAACGCATACCATAATTTTACTATTTGGGTAAATATGCATGCAATTTTAAAGTATATACATCTATAAAGTACTGTCTTTATCTCCTATGAAATATTTTAACATTGTAACTACATACATAACATAATATTATGTAACTATTTTATGTTAACTTTTGTGTTGTAACTAAAATTATATATGGTTTGTTATTACAATTAGAGCATATATGTAAATTATTACATAAAATTTGTGTAAGCGGTTGTGAGACTTAGTCTTTTCACTACGTTTATCACAAGCAGCAAGCTGCGCTAGGCAAACTAACCACAGACATTATGTGACATCTATGTTGTATACAATTAGAAGATTGTCAAAGATGTGATGAATAAAAAACAACATGGAATACATAGAAGTACAAAATGTCAGAGAGAGAGAAAAAGTACTTGGTTACACAAATACTTATATTGTTACTAATAACTACTAACATTACAATGTTTATTCTATTATTGATAATACGTGACAATTACGTATTTAACATGAGTTAGTAACATTAGTACAGTCTCTCAACCACTGTTTTGTTCAACAAACTATTACTGTATTATTTTAAATTATATGTGATAGCGTTATCGCAATAACAAAAATATACAGTTAGAACATATTTGTGGATTTTCTTAAATTCACCAATTTATTGTAAAATTGCTATTGTTGACAATACCATGTAAACTATTTTACAACAAGTTTATAACAATTTGGTGAATTTAAGAAATTCCACAAATCTGTGGTTTTTTATTTATTATTGTTACTTAACACTACCATTAATAATATAGTTAACAGTAAACATTCTTCATTACAAATATTTTTACATTTGTGTAAATACATAATATTAAGATAGATGGTGTTTAAGGACAAATATGTATAATTCACAATAGAAGGTAATGTAATTAACAGTATACTATATACTGTTAGTCGTGTTTCCATTTGTAAACCACTAAAACGTAGGTGACTAATGTCGTAGAGCATATGGTTTGCTTATATAGTTACTTATCTCATACCAGTAAAATTACATGTTATCCGTACAAACCGAAGGTATACTGACAGCTCAACTATGAGAGCAACAGCTACGTCAAACAATTATCCACGATAATCATGTAAATACATTATTATTGTAGTGACGATGTTTTATCACCTCTAACTGGTATTCTTGTTATATATTGTTACAAACTGTAACATGATTAACAATCATAGTAATATTACATAATACAGTATTATTGTAATGTTGGATTGTTATAACTATTGATGATAGATCATCTTTTTTATTGTGTTTAATATGTTTGTGATTTAGTTATACTTTTGTATTTACATCTCTCTTAATCAAAACAATAAAAACATGCAAGTGATGGTAGATGTTATATTGGTATTAATTATACCTTCAACATTAAACACAGTGATCACTTGAACACGAAACTATATTATCTGGTTGTTTACTGTCATTGGTGTCTACTCCTCTTCAACATATGCAAATTAACACAAAGATTATTGTAATGACATTTTGTAGGTTATATCATGCACTATATAATAGTAATTATAAACTGTGTGATATTCGATTATTAAACAAAACATTACAAATATAGTATTATAATTGCAATATTTACATCAGTGTATATTGTGTGATAGTAATCTAGTTAAATGTTCGGGATACTTGGAATATATATATATATATACCATACAACAATAAAATTGTATCAATGTATATAATCTGTTGTCACATACATTTAAGTTTGTTTGTAACAAATATATACACACACTAAACATGTCTTGTTAAGATTTTGTGTTATGGTAGTTTACACAGTAAACAGTTTGATAGTAACTTTTATGTGTAACCAACCACTTATAGTTGTAGTATTATTGGTATACCAAAATTTAAGTGTAGTGTAGTGTATTAAGTATTTCGTTGTACATGTCACAGACAACAATGTATTATGTATTATACCATATACTTATATGTTTTTAATACACCTGTATACAGAGTACATTACGTGTTGTTAGGTATAAAGAGTATGTAAAGTATATAAACATTGTTGTGTTACTGTAACATAATATATCTTTTACTATTAACATATTTCGAGTTAACAACTCTTTTACACTTTAGATTTGTTAACTCCAACTTTTGTTACTATGATAAATAACGAGTAATAACCATCATAACAAGTGTTAATACCATCGATTATGCATGTAATAACTGGCATTTATTTACAAGTGTATGGGTACATTACATACATATAAACATATAACATATTATTATTGTAACTTGTGGCCAGCGAAAGTCATGTCTGTTGGTAAGGTCTAATAACTATAGTCATATAAGACACTACTTTATTTTTAATGTTTTAATGAAATAACAATTATTACAAGGTTTAACTTAAAGTACTTAATACCTCAACTGTTTACATATTACCAATATTACCGTGATGAGTAATAAACAACTTATTACTGCACAAACATTTTGTTTAATGTTTACATTAACATACACATAAATGTTAAACATTACCAAATATAAGTAATAAAATTAGTAGTGTTAATATAAGTAGTAGTATATAATATACTACATGGTATTACAGATTGTTGATTATTAACTATCTTTCGATGGTAACATCAAGTATGAGTCATATTAGGGAGGAACATAGACACTCCAAAATTATGTTAACTACGAAAATTGTAAATCTACACACTATCCAATTACTCAATGACAGGACATATACACATTGGGAGACAAAATTTCGATACAGAAATAATGTCATTAGGTTAACATAAGAATAAACAGGTATAAACAAGTAAATACCAATATACTACATATCACCATGACACATAACATACTAAATATTTAGAGTCTAAATATTTTAAGTCTTGTTAACTATTATGAATATTAACACTTTTAGTTTGTATACTCTTCACATCTTACAATATTTAATAATATATAATATATTACTACTATCGCTTATGTAATTTATGTTTGTTTATTGGAGGTGTTAATAGTATTCTGTGTTAATTATATTCAAACGAAGTTTAACACTTTGATATGAAAGTATGACCTATTTTTGGTATTTTAACAAGAATATTTATATGTACTTTAGTATGACAAATTTATTTAAACCACAAACATAAATACTATAATGAGAGAAATATTTACAACATTTAAAACAATCCTATCACAACAAGTTATAAATAACCACTCTATTAAAATTCTAAAAAACAATGTAATATACATTTTGTTAAAATTTTCATGTTTGACATGAAGATTGTATCACTCTGATAATCATGGATGAAGATAGATAAGATTAATAGCAATGTGTAGTATCTTACTATTTTTATATCGCACAAAACAACTAATTGTTTGGAAACAGGTAGACAAACAATATAATTGTAAGTATATAAGTTGTAACAATATAAGATTAGACATATCTAAATATTTTATTCATGCGAACATATCATACCCTATACTCTAACTATTAATAGTTACAATGACCAACTTTTTTATTTTATGTGTTCATATCACACAGAAACATTAACTATTGTAGTGAATGTTGTTAGATATACAAGATGTTTAACATTATAACATTACCAATAAAAAGAACACAGACATTTAAACAACGTCGTGGTTACTTAACATGAACAATACCAGGTTTACAATTCAAAATTGTAAATTGTTCACTAACTTTTAAATATCTGTGTAGTTACAGTGATAGTATATATGTTATGAATCATTACAAATAAATACCACTATAGTTAAACATGTTAAAATACAAATGTATACATAACAATATTATAAATAACAATACCAATCACTGGTGGAATTATGGTATTCAACATATGTTAAAAACAAGTATGTTTGTGTGAGTAACAAATTTACCATAAATTTGTTGTACATACAAGTAACATATTCAGTGCGACTACCATTACAACATTACCACAGTATACATTTACCATTGATGTTTGTAACTTAATTTATTAACTCTATGACAATAGTATACCTTTTATTTAATAATTAATGATGTACATATACCACATAATATTTGTAGTTAGTTGCCTAGCGCTTGTCGCAGCTTGCTGCTTGTTAGCTACTTGTAAAGCGCTGCGCTTGTCGCAGCTAACCTTCGGTAAACCTTAGGTTTACAAACAGACTCACGACCGCTTACACAGGTGGCATGTGTATAAACTAGGGTATGTAACGTAATTATATGTTGTGTTGATATTTGTACTGTTAAAGTTTCTATATTTGACATGAAACATGTTTTGGATAATTGGTATGTATTTTAATTATACTGTAGTTATTATTATGTATAACATTGTATAATATTATATATGTTTAAGATTTTAATCATCAAATTATAGTAAGAGAAGAAGAAATATAGACATGAGATGTGTATAGTTACTTACTGTATAAACACTTGTTGAGCTAGAATAAGGTTATTATGACAATCAAACATAGTTATACAAACAATTATATGGATGATTATTGTAAATTTGTTAAACATATAGCGGCTGGTGCGCTGCGCTCGTCGCAGTCACAAATATCTATTGCTATTCTTTAACATATAGTAAGTTTTTAATGGTGTTTAGTTTATTACACTGTGATGATACAACAAACAATTGTTAAACTATATGTTGTGAATAGACAATTAAAAATACATACTAGTTATAGTGTTAACCATCATAATAGCAACTAACGAACATCTAGTGTTTGGAACACTAAAGATCAAAGTAGATAAATATAGAGATGTGACTGCGACAAGCGCACCTCTTTTTTCGCTAAAGTTCAACTCCTGACCCAATACAAATTCATACAAGATTGTAAACATCATTTGTGTTCAATGATAAAATATCATACAAATTACATGTATCATAAAATACATATTAATGTGTTCACGGCATGCAACACTATAATCTAATACATTTATTATACAATCCAGGATTCCAACTTGGATCCAGATAGATAAAGATACAAATGCAGACAGTGATAATATTACATTCATGAATGTAATTGGTAATTACAATTTTTTGTATTATATAACTTGTTATGCATAAAATGTGTTCAAACATATTATACTACTAAAATTTTTGTGTATGTTTAAAATGTAAAAGTATGATGTTATGATATAATATTGTATGACCACTTGTTTTACAACTGGGAAGAAATTACAACATGTAAAACAAGGAATATATATGTTATAGTGTGTTAAGTACTGTATTACATACATTTCAAATAACAGTGTGTTGTATATTAGGCAGGAAGGAGGAGTAGGAATATATGTTTGACACATATATATCATATAATTAACATATCTGTATGGATTATTGTATGTAAATAAAATGTTGTTTTATATAACACCCATATATACACAACTAATAATTTATTATAGTAACTCTCATCATTAACATACTTAATATTGTATTGTTAACACACATTATTTCAACCAGTCCCATCTATTTTAAATTTTCCAACCTAAACACATGTTAAGTACATTAATTATTACTAAACAAATTATTAAACACAATAGTTGTGACGAGTATTATAAAAAATTTAAATATTGTAAAGTAGACAGACAAGGGATAGTGGTGATTTAATATAACCATGTAATGACAAAACTTTACAACTTAAAGTTGTAAAATATTTTGATAATGATAGGTGTTTGTAAATACCATAATATAGTATACAATATACTATTATAAAGAAATGTTATAAGTTCCGACAATAACAAAAATATCAAGTAAACATAATATTTTTGTTATATACACGTTACTAATAAACTTGTTCACTTGACATATTAAAATAACTGATGTTAATACCTGTAATAACATGTTGTGAATTTTTGTCTCTGAATGTGTGTGTCTGTGTAATACTAATAATACGTATTGATAAGATATTATTAGTATTACATACTTACCAACCAAATTTTTATGTTACTTTAATACTAAACATATTCATAAACTTGTAAACATACAACGTTAATTGTAATGTCACATAATACTTGTGGATAGTTGTTTGCACAAATATTATGTACGTGCTCTAAAATATGTAAGATAACTATATATTTTTTGTTGTTATTAGTTTACAACACTCATTAAAAATAAACACAAAACATGTTATTAACTCATAATAACAAAAGTAATGATATAATTGCAACTGTGATACTTACACATGACTGTCTTATTGTTAATATATATGGGTATATCACATGATATTAGTGGATAGTTATTTACATTAATATCATGTGATATAACCCATTAGATATAAGTGTGCAATTATTAAAAACAGTGTGAATAGATAAAAATTACGGGATTACATGATAGAAGATGAGTAGTATAAAATAAGGAACAAAACGTAACCAACAAATGTTTTTGTAAAAAATCTTAAACGAATTCAAACATTAAAATAACAGTAAAATTGGATGTCAAGTTGTTACCAAACAAGTTTATATTAATGTTTAAAATAGTTTAAGATTTTTAACAAAAACATTTGTTGGTTATATTTTTGTAATGTAACACACATACACACATTGGTGCATTTGTCATGATTACTAGCATTAATGCTAGTAACAATTTAATGGATACAAACAAGGTTCGTATTAAGTGTAAACTAATATTTGTAAACACAAAACAACAACAACAGTTGTGTTATAATAACATGTTAACGCACCAATATTACTATTCACTTAATGTAATTGAGTATCACTAGTACTAATAACGTTAGTAACTTATAACAAGTATTTGTGTTGTAAATATGTTATATCTACACACTATTTAAAATACGTAATACATGTAAATTAATATTTGTAAACACAAAACAACACAATTAACAGGATATGGTATACTGTTAGTTATTATTCTACCTACAATGATATTAAAAAGTGCATAATTTTTAATACATATTATGCAATATCTATCTGATTATATATTAGTATAGTTACATAATTGTTGTATAAGCAACTATCTCACAACAATTATGTAACTACACTAACCAACTGGTAATACTACTTTAGTGTTTGGATACTAATAAGTTTATTACATGTTTTTGTGTTTGTATAACATAATTACTAAATGTAAAACATTGTGTAAGTTTACACCCAATAATATTTTATTACAATAACAAGTATGTACACATATTAACTGTACATGTATTATATCATCAATATATTATAATCTAACAATATTACTCGACTTCAAATTTTTAACTTCAACCCTTCCTAAAATTATAACATACAGAAATAACCAACTATTTGTGTTTGATGGGTCAGTGGTTAGTAGTTAGGATTTACCTACATATAAATATGTAACTTATAATTGTTGTAATCATTAGTAGTAAACGAAACATGGTTATTAACAAGATTAACAACCATGTACTTATAAAACATTATTTATATTGTTTACACTGTCTATACTATTTTAATGTTGTAATGAGATGAATAACCACTAAAACCTCCAGCTTCTAACTATTTAGCACGTTAACCACTTGTATGTTGTTAATGTTATTACGGTGAGTAATAATCTTGTCTACTGTTATGTGAACAATATCTATTACTTCATGTTAAAATGTAATTACACAACACATATATTAACATAATAAGTCTCGTTATTTACTCACGTTAATATATTTAGTAGTAGTAGTATATTGTATACTACATGGGATTACAATTTGTAGGTTGTTAGATACACATCATATTAAGATAAACTACTCCCTTCCCTTCCCTTCCCTTCCCTCCTCTCCTCTCCTCTCCTCTCCTCTCTTCTCTTCTCTTATTATACACAACCTATCATAATAGTTGTAAACATATATCGTATGTTAACACACTTAAAAACAAATTGTTTACACATTGGAAGTTAAAATTTCAATATAAAGGTTATAATTGTTGAGTTAACACCTTATATACAAGTAAATACATGGTACTATTTGTTACAATAATATATAATATATCAAACAATTGTAATTTTAAACACCTCTAATGTTACCTGTTAATTTATATGTTAAGTGTGTTAACTTATGTATTTTTAACATTTTTAGTGTTTCCTATCTATATTTATTCTCTTCATTGAATAGTACACAATGTACTAATACCAATTATACACATAATCTCACGTTCAATGATAAAATTAATTGTTTGTTTTGTTCTGTAATGAAGAATTAATATTATCATTGAACATGAGAATATGTGTATATACAATTTATATTATCTTTAACATATTAGATGTGAAAGTAGTTATATTATACCATAAGTACAACAAATGTTATTTAGGTTGTGATATATATATATATATATACTAATAAAGAAAGACTTTTGTATCAAAATGTTAAAAAACAGTGTAATGGTTGTGTTGTTAGGATTTTCATGTTTGACATGAAGAATGTAATACTTGGACGATAATAAATAAAGTACTTAAGTGTTAATAGTAATACATCATTATTACAATACGAGACTAATTACTATTTATAGTTAAAGTTAGTAGATAACATAATTATATAAATTACAAATACAACTATACATTTTATTTTATTTATGGTTGTATTTGTAATTTACGTGTGTAACTGTGTTAATGATCAACATGTACACAACTACAACATATATTAGCATATATGTATCTATATAATTATTATATTATTTTCTCACCAGCTTAGTTGGTGATAAATATGTTGCTATTGTGGTTAGTAAACCTATGATTCTTGTTCTTATTCTTATTCTTATTCTTATTCTTATTCTTGGTCGCAGTCTGTTATAATGAAGTTGTATTTGGCTACACATGAATTCAAACCACAATGTTGTTCTAAATATCAAGACAGATGTTATCTCTATGCTTCACATTCTTTCTTTCTTTCTTTCTTTTTTGTCAATTCGACATCTTGTTGTTTGTGTGTTTTGTCTTTAATACCTATTTGTTGTTTCCTGTCGGTATTTCCAGCTCTACAATCTAATGAGGAACCAATAGTCTGATGACTAATAATCAATGACATCATTGTCATTCCACTCATCTATATCTATTAATTTAATATGTTACACGATTTAATGTATAATTTTTAGTTTTATCATATTTACATACATGATGTCAAGTAACCAACAACAAAACACATACAAACACACATTGTGTAATTTCTACTAGTTGTAATAACTATAACATATAATTAACTTTATCACATGTTAACAACAAGATATTCAAAACAACAAGATATTCAAAACAACAAACATATGAGTAAAATTGTATGATTGCGGGAATATAATCATGTAATTTAAGTACCATTACATGGCAATACGTGTAGGCAAGGATCCACAATATCCATGGATGTTGTGTTAGTAATTAACAAATAATTATATGTGTTAGGCTACATGGATATTGTGGATCCTTGCCTACACGTATTGCCATGTAATTTTATCAAAATAGCAAGTAATTAACTTGTAATACGTCAACGACATCTTGTTATTAAACGTAACAACAAACACATATTCAAAACAACATTACTACAATAGTAACATTATAAAACTTAATGAGATGAGGGATGAGGGGAGAGGAGAAAGGAGAAAAGAAGTATAAAGTATTTTGTCATTTTGGATTCAAACTAGTAATGTATAGTGGTAAAAGCATACATTTTATGTTACAAAGGTACTAAAATATAAACTTCTACCAAGTGTAGATGTTAAATACGTTATTTTGGTAGACCATGGTTTTAATCTTTATAGAGATCAATATTACTTGTATATGTTAAGGTTATATTTTTGGTTTACTAGTATGTTTCGACATTTTTTACAAAAAAATGTCGAAACATACTAGTAAACCAAAAATACTCCTTTCTACACACTATATAACCATTAGTGTATACATTTTTTCAAATAAAATACAGTATTAACATTTGTATAGCCAGTATATAATAAGGTATATTTTTGTAATGTCTAGTCATGTCCGACAATTTTTTTTGTAAAAATTTGTCGGAATATACTAGTAAACCAAAAGCACTAACCTTAACACACACTGTATGGTCAAGGGTTACAAACCCATCCTTGAATGAGATTTGGATAATTACACCTACTAAGTAAGTGTGTTATATGTATTAAAATTTGTGACGTAAATGTAAAAATACAAACAACGTATATTATTACATGTATAAATATGTATGTTATATAACATATATATATATATATATACATATTATCTCAACAATGTCCTTACTATTTTAAATCTTTTAACTCTAAGGTGTGTTTGGTATAACTTGCTATAGTCTATATTATATTAACACCATTACAACAATTGTTATTAAGCATACAATATATCTTATTAACTGGCATTACTGACAGTAAACAGTTAAACAGTTAACTTACATATCGTTTATACAATATAAACTACACAAAATAACTAATTTACAAATCCAAGAATGTAAAATATTTGGTAATTTTTATATGTATACGATTACATCATACAACTTATTTTCACACAATACATTATTGTAATGTACTATTACTATGTGTTTGTTAAATATATTAAAATGTAAAATTACACATATTGCTGTCATACAGAACATTATCAGTTGTTCCTAATGTTCATGTATTGTGTATTTTTGTATACTTAAAGTTTGTTAAAACACCTACATCTATACAAATAATAGAGACTATTACTAGTGTATTGTATATATCAAACGACATTCACACATACAAAATAACAATAACAATTATTACAATACTATCACACTACTATTTTATTTTATGTATTGGTTTACTTATTCTTTGAAAATACCTTATTAACTGTATCACAATATACCCGTTGTTATTGTACATATAATGTTACATAGTGCCTCATGATATTTGTGGAGTTTTTTGTCTACACAGATGGCATGCATATGTGCTAGAATATACAACAAAAATACTTATTCCACTTCACTCTTACCTTCTATTTATCTTACCTATTTATTATGTCTACTACCATAAACAACAAATTTTAAACATACATAATATCTAAAATTTGTTGTATAGCAATGTAGTTATAACCATAAACATGTTCTCGAATAGCATGTTTTTTATCTCATACATTTTTATATATACACCTAAACACATACACCTAAACACATACACCTAAACACATACACCTAAACACATACACCTAAACACATACACCTAAACACATACACCTAAACACATACATTTAATGTATGTACAACTAAAGAAAACTATACCTTATTGTAATTAATTGTAAACAAGTAAATAATTTGTAGTTTGAAACTATATATGTTGTTATGAATATAATATCTATCATTGCTATAATAATATGTGTACTAAAAATTCATTAACTAATACACAAATATTTAGTATCGATATCATTATCATTATATGAAACAATTCTGTATTATTAAATACTTAAAGTAGGTTAAACTTACTTTGTATTTTATCACTAAAAGGTTATAATGTTTACAGGTCTGTATGAGTTTGTATTGGATGTGTAGTTGAAACTTTAGCGAAAAAAGGAAGTGCGCTGCGCTTGTCGCAGCCACAATTCTATATTTACCTACTTTGTTGTTTAGTATCTGACATACTAAATATAAACAATACATACGTGTTTGTTACAAACACAACTATCATAACAAACATTACAATTTCATTATAATTGTCAATTCACGACATATATATATACACAAATTTTGTAATAACCTATCTCATCACTGTCAAGTGATGGAACCGCAAAATATTATTGTGGTCACTATTATAACATCAAAGAATAGCAATAGATATTTGTGTATGCTAACCCGCCGCTATACCTTCAACAAATTTGCAATAATCATCCATACATGGTGTTTACATTTTTACCATTATACCTACTTTACTTTGGTTTTAATGTATAATTGTGTATACCTTTCACCTCCTCCTCT
>Ga0302300_1000579_pt1 | contig 24906 bp, 15 predicted proteins | sample III_Palsa_E1_1_FD_198756 | JGI IMG/M metagenome (GOLD analysis project Ga0302300, IMG submission 198756) | Peat permafrost microbial communities from Stordalen Mire near Abisko, Sweden - III_Palsa_E1_1 | ecosystem: Environmental > Terrestrial > Soil > Palsa > Peat permafrost | place: Sweden... | reverse complement strand
TAGTAGTATAGTAGTATAGTAGTATAGTAGTATAGTAGTATAGTAGTATAGTAGTATAGTAGTATAGTAGTATAGTAGTATAGTAGTATTGGTGTTAACTTAAAAATATGTCAAATGTTTTACTTGTATAAAAACCTTTAAAATAAAAATAGTCTAGGTTGTATGATATAATATTTATTTGTATTGTTTAATATATTAAGTATTTAACTCTCTTGATTCAAAACGAAGAGGGGTATTAATGTTCCTAGTCTAATACGATAGTATCAATATTATATGAAATTAGTGTTAGCATGATATATATTTATGGTACAAGTATGTAACCAACACTAATTTCACACCTCATCTTGTAATTGTTATCATTGTATACATACATTACAAATTGTAACCTAGTGTAAGATTAAATATATGTATGAGTATAAAATATTGTAAACACAGACATTTCATACCAATGTTATATATTTTAAAAATATGTTGAGACGTATCGAAATTTGCATTTTGACCTAAAAAATGGTAACTTCAATGAACTTAATTGTATACTGTAATAGTATTTAATATACGAATTTAATCTCCTCTCCAAAAGTTGTAAAATTAGTTCAAATAACATTATTAAATAACATTTACATTCTTACTCGTGTTTAACTCCAAGTTAACATATACTCATACAATAATTATTATTATAACTAGGCTCAACACAAAAATTTAATCTATATTATAGTGGTAAGTATATGAATAATGGAATAAATACATTTCGCCTAAATTTAAAGATTTTAAAATATATAACTACATAATGTAATGATATTAATACATGTTACCAATGATATGTCATAACAACATAATACTTTGACATAAAGTTGTTATATGGATAGTATTATTAATATCTGTATAAAGAATTATGTTGTGTATATGTGACATGTCAAAAATTTGTTTAAATAGTAAGAAATGTAGAGATAAATTAGTACAATAGGTAGTTAAACTATCGGTATCTCATAGATAGTTTATTTTCCAGATGAATATTAACTACATACAACAACATGTTTTTAACATACTTTAACATAATAATTGGGTAGGGAGATATATTTTAAAGTATGTTAAAAACATGTATACTGTATACTGTATAAAATAAAATTACTTAGCCCTTGTAGTTAATAACATTAAAATATGTAACTAAAGTTATTAACAAGTATATAATTTGTTTATTATGGTAATAAACAACAATCTTATTTATGGTAATATAACTACTATACACTTAAACATATAATACATAATACATAATACATATTCTTTCAAAAAGGAACCACCTGTTAGTAACACCAATACAATATTGTATTTAACCAGGTTAGTTAAGTATATAAGTTAATTGTTACAAACAATACATATCTTAGATAATATTAATGTTACCAGTAACCAACAATTTTAATTTAAGATTACATATTCTAATACACAACCAAGTAACAATATGTTGTATACAATTACTTACTTGTATATTTTTAGGTTGTATTAATTGTAACTATAACCATATATACATCATTCTAAATTTTAGTATCTTTTTTCTTGACAGGTTAAACAAAAAATTTTTTGACATTTGATGGTGGTATACCTGGTTTTCGACACTTTATTTTCCTTAAGCTATGCAACTGTATTCACATAACTTGTTTTTAAGTAAAAATAATACATATCCGATATGTATATATGCTTGTTATTTTATTTTAGTATATTATTGTACAATAATATACGATGTATGTTCAAACTATTTCAAGATAAAAAATATTACGTATATATGTATATTATGTTAGATACAATTCATAATTACTTTAAATTGGGGTTTATAATAGCAGCTGTACAACTTAAGGAAAACAAAGTGTTGAAAACTAGGTATACCACCATCAAACGTCAAAAAATTTTTTGTTTAACCTGTCAAGAAAAAAGACACTAGAAATTAAAGTATTCTAATGATGATTGTGGTTAACAACAATATATAAAATATTATCTACCTTAAACAAGTTAACGATCATTCTGTATACTAATCATGATATGTTATACATACCTAAAAATCTAAATTACCATGTTATGACTGTATATATATATATTAACATAAAATATTTATTCTAAATAACATAAATAAGGTTAATGATATGATTAATAGTATACTATATACACATTATAATGTGTAAGTTAAAGTTATCTCACAACAAAAAGTGTTTGAGATACGTTACGTTAACCAAATAATGTTACACCATCTAATCTCTAAACAATCCACATAGTGGTTCATACACAACACTATTACAAATGTTATTATTATTATTAATATTAATATCATGACTTCAAAGATTAAAAATCCAACTAGTAACTAAGAACATATTTTCTTACTATACTACCTTATTGTAATGGTTACCACTAACAATAAGTTATGTGTTCATTGATACTTTCCCATCATCCATCTCTACACTATATATTGGCATTAATGCCAATATGTTTTCCATGTACATATTTATCGACATTATAAACATTAGTTTGAACTTGTATGAACCAAAAATACAATATGATATAATTCTTGGAAAGATACAAATTACTTTACTTTGTATAATTTAATGTATATATTACAACATTTAAAATGTTGTAGTTTTTGACTCAAAGACAAAACTTTGCCTAACTTATATAACCAGTTATATAATAGAGATACTTAAAACAAGTATATTTTAAGTATCTCTATTATAATAGTTATTACCAATATTAGAATTGTACTTTCACTAACAATATACATCTTTAATAATGTGGATGTTGTTAAGGTCAACACATCACATAAAATGAGTAAACATATATATTTAGACAGAATTTAATGTTATGTGTGTAGTAGTTATATCATCACAATGTTAAAAAAAACATACACAAGATTAGAAATTAAAGAGTAATGTTAACCTCGTTAACATGAACGATATAAAATTATGTAAATGTATGTTAACCAACATACATTTAGTTTAAACATACAAGTAAAAACATGGAGGATTAAACACCTGATAACAGAAGACAAGAATTACAGTGTGAATTTGGTTTTAGATACACTTGACCGGTAAAACATGTACTTTCAATCTTGTATCTTCTAACATTGGAAGTGTATATGTTAATAACATAACTATTTATTTAGTTTACTACGAGGTAAAATGAACTTTTACTACAATAAAACATATAAATGGAGTTGATCAAGAGAGTTAAATACGACTTTGTATCCGCCTTGAGTTGGTCTTTGGACACATGTAGTTTACCAAAAGACTTAGAAGATAGACATTATAATTCCCTAATGCAGGATAAGAATTTCTCCCTATCAAATGAACAACAACAATACTATTGGTATAGGAATTGTTTTGAACTACTGTCACGAGAAATTACCAATGTAGGAAAGTGTTGTGTACACTTTGACGTTTACTTGTACCCATCTAGATTATCTCCATCTAATGATTACAAAACATTGGTGTTTGGATCCAACACTTACACATTATTCACTGAAGTGTATGGAAATAAGCAATATGAGCATCTAAACAAATATCATGACAAGATGTCAGCCACAACCAAGTTTGGTTATGCCTGGTGGTTATATTGTTTTAGTGGTCAGGAGAAAGAATTCTTCGAGCACGAATCTTATAATCACCATAAAGATTGTGTGATTGAGATTACCATTGAAAATCTGTGTTGAACACATCCAACTTTAGTTAACATTACATCATCATGATGTAAACATACAAACCTATATAATTATACTTACAAAAGTAGAAGTTCTATATCTTAAGATACATATGTAGTATATTAACACTTCAAATAAACAATACATATGTTAACATACTTAAAAACAAGTATCTCTACCAATTATAATTGTCATAACAAATGTAATTATCATTTAACCACATATCGAACAAAATACTACTATTATCTAGTTTGACTAGATACTAAATAATTACAACTAATAATACATTACATATTTAATGTTGTTATGGAATGGATTTAAAAGTACAAACTATATTTAGTATATGTAGATCACTCAAACCAAGATACTCTATATTGTAATACATAGTTTTGTTTGATACAACTTATCTCCTATTCGTAAATTTAGATGTAATAAACATTGTAATTTTACCTGAAAGTAAAACATACTAATATTTTTGGTTATACACAATAACGAGAAGAAAACACAAAAACAACATATTTATGGGTTATCGTTATGTTGATACGTTAACAATGTTGTCTCGACGAGGTAACTGGTAACTGGTAACTGGTAACTATTTATATTTTATATTTTATTTGTGCTAACTATAAATTAATACATAATTATATGTTTGATAGAATTATAATATCACATACAAGAGTTGTTAGAGTAAAACAAATATTGGATAGACAAACCAGTTATGTTGGATCATCAATAGTTAATGTTAAATAAACTTTATTATCTATTACAATACATACATTACATCTCAAAGATGTAAAATATTTTATCATTACACACAACACACACCTATACAAATAAGTATCTACCAACAAAATATCACACAATATGTTTTTGGGAAAAAATCTTAAACGATTCAAAACATTAAAATATAGTTAAAATTACATACCATGTTTCACAAAATTACAAACTTTTAATGTTTTGAATCGTTTAAGATTTTTCCCAAAAACACATTGTATGGTATTTTGTTGTATTGTTAACACATGCATAAGGTATGGACAGGACAGAGCTAATTGTTACCAACAAGTAATTTTGGTTGTACCAAACCAAGTATATAATTTTATTTATATTACTAACACTATTAGTAATAATTAACTACTGTGTAATAAAGTATTTGTTTCTCTGTCACCAAGAAACAAGTATACGCGACTGTTAACATTATGGGTTACATTCAACCAATGGTGTGTGTGATGTTTATGTTATTAATAATCTTTATCTTGCTATTAATAGTGTATCGTAATAAACACACTAATAACAACAGTATCTTATGTTTACTAATGTACCAACATAAACAAACATATAAAACATAAATTGTATTAATATTATCACATATTTATGTGGATGATTGAAATACACAATTATTGTGTACTTATACAATATGTACTTAATTATGTACGAATTTATGTACAAGATAAGAAACTACTGGATATGTTACACTATAAATAGTATTGCCAAATAACTACTTACCATAAGTAACATTATTAACAAAATTATAACATGTCATCTCGTAACATTATAAACAGTAATGTATGACCTAATACAGTAAATACAACTTAGTCTTGTAATATTTCAAATCTTACATATATATCCAATAATACATTAATAACATGTTGTAGTATGTTGTACAGTGACAATAATACATGTTATTGTTTATTATCAACATAAGTACACATTAACATAATATATAAACAAGATAGGAAAGTTTGGTTACAAATTACTTCGCAACGAAGTAACAAAATAGTTATGAGTGTAGTAGATAAGAAAATACAGGAGAATAGGAGAACAGGAAAGCAAGGAGGAAGATAAGGAATGTAGATATATATTTACCTACTGGTATCAAAGGTAATAGACTTTTGGGGTAGTTGTAGTCGACCACGAAGGTATTTGGATATACCAAATCCAATTGCTGAGCCAGCACATTTGTCCAACCAGCAATTCGAGTTACGCTAGGTTTGAAACAACGATAGAATTTACCGTCGATGGGGTCCAAGACTAAAATGTTTTCCCAGTACTCATGATATGACACCATATAACTAACACTATCACATACGGTATCAATACTTACACTCCCAGCAGTGTTCCAATTGTAGTTGCCAACATTATTGTGTTTTGTTATGTCCACTCTTTTCTACCACCACGAATATACAAATTTATACCATATACGATAATGTTGTTATCATAAATAAAATCTCTATCTTATCCAGTATCACTCACACATTATTATCTTACTTGTGTTATAGCAGATTATTTACACCACAAGTAGTATAATAAGATTATACCTTATTATAAATATAATTAAACATTACATTATACCTATACCAATTTATAACATTACAATATTTTTATACTATTATAAATGAAACAACATTACATACAATTAGTAATGTAAACAAGATGTAATATTTTGTTATTACCTAATTGTAATTATAAACAAGATTATACACAATTAACTATTCTGGATAAAGTAAAGTAAAGTTATATCATGACATATTTGTTTTCTCTATAATCTGGATCATAAGTAACATTAGTTGGTGCAAAGATGTATACAAGTATGTATTTATACATAACATAAATCTTACTTCAAGTAAGATTACTCTGGTTGTTGGTTATTACCATTTAATGATAATAATATTTGTTGCTACAATAAATAGTTAACAGAACACACTCTTACAAAGAGGACATGAGTTGAAGTTGTCTAGGTAAACAATAAGACAAGAAGAACATATACTGTGAAGACATGGAAGTACAATTCTTTGTGTCTCAACATCACTACCATCATCATCATCATCATCATCATCATCGTCGTGAGGTGTGAACACATCCATGCATACTGGACAAGTAGTATCATCACTATTACTACTGTTAACACTATTATCACTGGTAGTGTTATCATTGGTATTATCACACATATGTTTGTATTGCTTCCTGTTTAAATATGACACAGTCATTGACTTCCAGTCTGGTATGTTGATAAGTTGTTGGTGTAATAGTTGTTTGTAGCTACTATAAACAGGCAAACATACAGTATCCAAAATATGGTTCAACGTATTGATATCAAAGTAGTATCGATTTAATGTGTTCATAATTTTATCCTTTAGTTTGTCATCACACTTGAGACTGGCAATAATTCTGTTAACATAATAAGACTTATTATGAACATTATTAAATTCTTCAAATACACAAATAACGTCACTAACATTGTAATTCGGATAGGATATAGTATTAAAGTACTGTATGTAATACTTACATGCCAAGTCGTAATTATTAACATTAACATGTAAATCACCAATATTGTATGATGCAAGTGCACGAAGGCTCTTGTTTGCAACGAGTAGCTTGTCATGGTTATCAACGACATATTGGTAATAGTTTATTTTACAATTTATATCATCAGACATATAACCAAGATAGAAATATGCTTCAACATAACCCAAATCCTTGGCTAAATGGTAGTACTTGGCACCATATTCATCACCATCATCACTATCACAATGGTTGTAATAATCACATAGACTTAACAAGGCATCATGATTACCATCATCTGCCGCCAATTTCCAACAGTTAATCTTATTTTGTATATCATGAACTTTGTCATACAGTAGTGCAAGTCTCATAGCAATGTTACTAATATCATCACTATTGTTAAATAGTAATAAACAGCTAATAACCTGGTGATATTTACTATCTTGTTCTAACTTACAGACTGTTGACTCCCTGTCATCGTCACATAACATTGTCGCATATTTGTTGAGACCATCAACATCATCAATCATCGAATAGTGTTGAATGAGATGTTTAATAGCAATTATACTATTATCATGAGTATTAACAACATTAACTAAATGTTTAACCTTATTATAGTGATCACCAACTTTATCGTACAAAAGAGCAAGACGCAAGTCATCAACATGATCATCACACTGTAGTAAACACTTAATTACAACTTGATACTTACCTGCTACTTCAAGCTTAGGGATAAATTGTACCCTTTGATCAACCGGTAACATCATAATGTATGTATTAATGTCATCATCATTATGGTCGTTGTGACTCTCATCACTATCATTTGTATCAGTTACTGATGAACTTGTTGATTGTAGTGACAGTGATTGAGATAGTGATCGAGATAGTAACTTGGATGATGGTGACTGAGATAATGAAAGCATATATGGAGAAAGTAAGAAATTAATGATATCATAAAGCAGTTGATAATTAATGTTATTGTTATTATTGTTAATGTGATGTTTACAATGTTGTAATACTAGATCACAACATTGTGCCATGTGAGTTGTAACGGTAAATGGTTGTTGTGCTTGATTGTAGTAACGTAGAAATAATAAGTAATCTTGGCTACAACCTTTGACGATAGCAGTAGCCAAGTCACGAACAGCATAATAGTATTCCTGTGTACGGAAAAACAGGATAGCACCGTAGTAGTAAGAGCGATAGAACCCATGATCGGTTGCATACCGGAACGAGTTTAAATTTTTAGTAATGCTAATAGTGTCAACAATGTTGTTTGCAATAATATCGATGATTAATTGTCGTTTAATCAAATGGTGAATGGCACGTGCAAACTCACGTTCGGCAGCATATTTTAGGAACACCAACCCCTCACGTGCATAATTACCACCTTTTTTATCTAGGAGTAAATACAGGTTAACTCGTGCATGGTCATCATCCTTGTTTTCAGTGATGGCCAATCGATAATGCTTTTCAGCCAGTTTACCATCAGAATGTAAGTCGTAAATACAACCAAGGATAAACTGGAGACTGTAAGTACCAACATGTTCGTCATCCTCATAATACTTATTACGTTGGTTATTTAAAAAGTTAATAGCATGTTTGGTATCATAAACATGATACAAAAAATCCCACCGATCATCAATCCCGACCTGTGTCAGGTCATCACATGTTAAAATCCCTATTGTTGTATCTGTCATTCAATGCTATTTTTTGTTTGTTTTTGTTTCACACGCTTAACAATGTTAATTTAACATACTTACTATTTTGGCTGGTATTTGTCACTTTATGTGTTAATTAACCACATATACACACTTAACAAGTATAAAGTTATGAGATTAACAACTCCAATTGTATAAAGTATATTGCAGGAGGTAACTTGTTGTCACAACAATGGTTAGTAAATCAAATTAATAGCATAAGTAGTATATCATATACTACTTCATACAAATACAACTTAACATATAAACACGTAATATTCGTGGTATTTTGCCTAGCGTAGCTTGCTACTTGTGAGCCTTAGGCTCACAACCGCTTACACGGATGGCACGTAATGATACTTGTATGAAACGTGATCTGCTTCCAATTCATACCAATAATTAAATGTCTGTGTTAATATTAACCACACACACACAACATTTACATTATCTCAATATGTTAACACACAAATTATCTATACCACAGTTATACATATAATTACCCTTTTAGTGTAGTTTCTTTATTTTTCATGTATCTATTACTCATCGGATATTAACTTCGGTCTATATGAGTGTAATCATATAAAATACGTGTAGGCAAAACACACCACAAATATCATGTGACTATGTTTATAATTATATTTGTTTAACATAGATTTTACCTTTTGTTCATGAGTTATATTAAAAATATAACTACGCTGTCGTTATAATTAATTGTTTAATGTATATTTTACATTTGGTTTGTTAAGAGTTTACAATTTTGGCTTGTATGGATAAATATCTAGTTAATCACTGTTGTACCAAATGTTATACCCGCATAAGTATAATTATAAATACATGTCTGTAAAGTTGTATGTTGGTTTGAATATACGTTACCAAGTAAGAATATAGGGATGTATTGTTACTAGTAATGTTATTAGTGACATTACTAGTAAATATATCTATTATGGTTGACATTAACTAATAACAATTACCAAGCATGACGTGACAGAGTAACTCTATTAATGGAAAATAGTCTCGTCAGAGGTAACTTTATTAAGTAATATAAATAAGGTAGATGTTATTACATACCATGTATGTAAGAAAGTTGACAAATATAAATTATTTATGGTCAGTGGAAATCATCCACTGGTAAAAATACAAAGATGTTATCAGGTAAACAACAGAAACGGTTATTGGAAGTGTTGGATAACATGAGTAAGGGACCAAATTACAATATTAGTCTATTACAAGCGTGTATAAAGAATGATGAAGCGGTAATTAAACATCACTTGAAAAGTAAAGTGTGTAATGACATAAATGTAGTTACTAACGGCGATAGTAGTCCATTATTGCATATTGTTAGACATCAAAATATTGGTATGTTGGAGTTGATTTTAAGAAAGAAGTGTGATGTGGATTTACTACATGAAAGATGTGCGACAGCTTTAATGTTGGCATGCCAACTTGGTAATGTAACCATGGTTAATATGTTATTAAAAGCTGGTGCAAACCCAAATCTTGGATGTGGGGGTAACACAACTATGGTTTATGCATGTGTTAATGGCAATAAAGATATCATTAGGACAATACTAACACATCCTAATTTTGTGTTAACTGTGAGCATTTGTTTGAAGATAATGTGCAAAGATCCCACATTTTCTACATATGTAATTCCACATCGTGACTGGACAATTAAAACTATACTGTTGCATACTATGCCATCAGTGGTACCATTACCATTGTTATCACCTGAACTTACCCTGTATGGTTATGAATATAACAACCCCATTATTACACAGTACAAACAAAATCCAACACTTGCTATCAAACAATGGAAGTGCGAATTGGCAGTTGTTGACTACAAGACTTACCTTCTGATACAACAAGCCGGTATGTCACAGCATGCAACTCAAAAACAGGTACGATTCTTTAATATTCTACTTCGTCTTAATCACGATACTGTTCAAAGAATAATTAACGTCAGACATGGTCTGTCCAAGGAATACATTGTTATCATATAACCAAACCCAACAGTCACAACATTCAGGCCACGTTAAAATTATTCATATTAACCATTTTCATATACAAGCAAACTATATATCTCCAAAATATATAACAAAACCAACCAACATTTCAACCAATCAATATTATCCTAATAATAAATGTATAACATAATTGTAATGTCCACTATATAATCTATAGTTTTTAATCTATGTTTGCAACAACATTAATGTTGTAGTGGTTATAAGGTTGTAACTATTGAGACAGATGATGTGTTATAAAACACAACTATTATTTTGAACCATTTTAATTTCTTACCATACTTAAGTGTGTTAATTTGTATTGTATATTTTGTTATCATGCAAGTTAAGAATTTTGTTATATGAGGTATATTGCTATTTATCGTAGTACACATGTTACATGTTTGTGTGTGGATTATAATCAAAGTGGGAGTTCCTTCTCAAAAAATAACATAATATGTATTAAACATTGTTTGTAAATATTAACTTATGTAAATAGTATATTGTATACTATTATAATATATGTATGTATAAAGTAAACACATATTTAACATGTACTGTCTCATATAAATCATTATACGGTACCAACGATTAATTAGTTATAATCACATGATACACATATTTGGTATTATACTAACAGTAGTTATTTAAGTTAGTAACTATATTTGTTGATACTTATTTATATTAGTATAATTACAAAATATTCGTGCTTTTAATCATCCACGAATATTTTGTAGTTGTTGTGTTGTAATTGTGGTATTATATGTATATATGCACACACAAAAATACACAATGTTGGTGTTTGATTGAAAACACGAATTTCGTGTAATTACACTAATATACTTATAGTAATTTACTTAACTTGTCATGGTAAATTATTACAAAATGTAATAATTAATATGTTAATAACAATACATAATATACATAATAACATTAAAATATATGTGTTAACCGTCATTGTAATATTTATTTATTATAATGACTTATTATAATCATCCATTACAGTTTATATTTGATAATAATATATAATTATATTTACATTATGTTTATATTATGTTTATGGGATGGGGATGGGGGAGTGGAGATGTTCAACAACACATAGTGTGTTGTTTACTGGTTTTGTTTGTCATGTAGTTTGTCGATTAACGTTATCTTTTAATTGTGTGTTTAATATACACTTTGTATTTTGTATAGTCTTATCCTTATTGTAATCCCGCTCTTCTATTAACACACCATTTGGATACCAACGTTTATGAGCACCATGTTGAATGCTGTACACATAATGTATCCGGTATCACATAGACATTACTTACCATCCTGTGATACCGAATACCATTGTAAACTAACACCATGTTCATATGATAAGGTGTAAACTTTGTTCTGACTATTACCATGTTTATTGTTATTACTATTATTCTTTACCTCATCAGTATAACAATGGTTATATGTTTCAATAAGTTTACTTGTCAGTGACATGAGTTCGTCAGTGTTATTGACACTACGAAACTTCGCTTTGAATATGTAATTGTTATTATTAACAGTAATTATCTTGTTAGTCTTGTTGTTTGTACTATGACCCATTTTGACCCATTTTGACCCATTTTAACCCAAGAAAGGAGGAAGTGGTAATAATGTAACAAATTATCTGACATGTAATACAAAGGACAATGGATATAAACTTGTCTTGCCAAGTTTAAACTCATTTCATATTGTGTTATGTTAAATGTTTGTCATCCAATTAATAATGTAGTTATTAATTTATTAAACAAATTGTCATCATCATTCAAATGTGCTAAACCCCAACAAGGATACCAGTTTATTACCATGATCTACTGTTACATATTTATGTCTGTTGATAACCATAAACATGTAATCATCAAAACACTTCATTGTACTGTTGAGGGAATGGAACAACAATGTCATCACCACTATTACTACTAATAATATCATGAAACAAATTACTTGATCCCAAACATTCAACTGATATGTTAATCTGTTTATTGTCATTGGTTTCGACACTCATGATAATCATCCTAGACACCATTATCTACACTACACAAGTTTAACTATTACAACACTAAAATACAAAATAATGTCTACTTTGAACAGTTACATTGTATATTTATTGTATACACATTTACTTACATATTTACTATATGAACACAATTGCTAAACACTATGATGATTATACTGATCATCACAACATTTGTTATAATAGATATTATATTGAGTATACAATTCACACATATATGGTTTTACCTTGTTACAAGGTAAAGTACTTTATTTATTATTAAACTCCCATGATACCAGGACACCATCTTTATAGTTTTCTGTCTTACGACGTTTATCTTTATCATAACATTCACGTTTTATTAATTGGTTTGATGATTGACCTGATGATTGATCTTGACTAGTACAGTAATAATCTATTTGATGTAGTTGACCGTTGGCATCATAATGTTGACAACTATACAGTTTACCATCACGTTGATAGTATTCATAACGTATAGGATTGTGGTTATTGTAATAACAACAGTATTGCGGAACATTATTTGGATACCAAGCTTTTTGATGTCCATGCATAAGGTTATTAACGTATGTTGTTTCATTACTCAAGTTACCATTTGTATACCATTCTCTCCAAATTCCAGTCTTAATATCTCTTCTTCCTCCTCTTCCTCTTTTTCCTTGTCTTGCTTCACTATCTTTAACATTACTATGATAGTGGAATTCATGTTCTAGTTGTCCACCTATATGCCAAGATTTTGATGTACCTACTTTCCCACCATGGTAATAAGTACATGACAATTTAAGCTGATTGGAATCACTACTGTACCAAGTTTTTGACTCACCATGAAGTTTACCCATATGATAGTACTCCTGTTTTATAACACCAGCATCTGAATACCAATGTTTAACCAATCCATGTAACTTAAATTTTCTCTTCTTGTTATTGTCAATAGGTTTACAAGTAGAGATAAATTTAACAGGTGACCTTTTGAGCAGACAATATGATCTATAATGATGGTTACCAACCGTAATAACATTGCCATTATTAATTGTGTACCAAATTTTAAAGAAGTTGTCATCACTCAACCATGGTTCAACAACATAACAATAAGGTAAGCATAGACAAATATCTCTTTGAATGTTGGAGTTCAAATCATTAATAACTTGGTCATAACTACATTTGTAATTATTAAGTAGTATAGACATTAATAATTTAAACAACACTTCATCATCAATGTAATGACATAATTCGTACGTTCTCTTCATGGAGATTGTTTTATTTACATTACTTATCAACATTTGGTAGTGTAAGGATGAACTGTCATTGGTATAACAAATATACAATGTCAACACATCATTAAACTGTGCGGGGAATGGAATACTATCCACATCTGGATAACCGCCAATTATATCTGCAAACAACTTACTTCTATTAACAGCATTCAGATTAGCTGTTACAAGTTTACTATTATCATGATCTAATGATACCTGAAATGTAATATTAGACTTCGACATTTATTATCTACTTTGTAATTAAAGATAATTATCATATACTATTCATAATATACTATTTAAAATAGTATGTACCTGTGTCACATTTGTTATGTACAATTTACATTCTTTGACTATATTTATATACGTTATAATCTAACGTCTTGGTAAATCGTCAATTTACCAAATTACCAAGAATACAAAATACTGGAGATGTGTTAAGTCTACACTGGTGGATACAACAAGTTAATACCAATGTGTGTGAATGTCTTGTTGATCTTTATTTGATTGTGTCCTGTAAGTTTAGATAATATTAACTCACCGATTTCAGGTGGTAATTTGTCAAAATAGGACAGGAAACGATTGGTTGTGTTATCATGACATATCACATAGTTGTCACGACACAGAAAATATAAACCTAAATACATAGTAATATAACCATTAGTTACTTTGTTACCTTGGTAAACTAGTGTTCTTGATTCAACAACACCTTCGTTGTAATTTGTATACCACCAATAAGATTTACGTTCATCTTTTTGGGTCACATGTCTAATATTATCACTCCTATCGTAATTAACTTCATAACAAAGATTACCATGATAATGTAAACTCTTTCCATTAGTAGGTAAGTAATTATAAGATATACCATGTTCACGTCCTTTATGATAAGAACCAATATATTGAAGATTTCTACGGTACTCATTCATCGGCACACACAACCATTGCGTCCACTTGCGAAATGTTTTGTTATCCAGGTTGGCCCAAACCCGACTTATACCATGATCTTTATCATCGTTAACACTACACTCATAGAACTCACGCTCACCTAACTGGTTATCTACTGTTATGATCTTGTGTAAAATCTTATCGTTATTGTTAAACAAGTGACTATCATAGTGATTGGTACCCGTCCAATTATCATATACTTTATAATAATACAACCTTACTGAATTGGATGTAATCTTCTGATACTGTATCATATCAGTGTAATAAGTAAATATTACCTTTTTACCCTCATGACAGTTACAACTATCATCGTGCTGACAATCACTTAGACAAATACCACTGTCAGCACAACCACGCTCAGAATCATGTTGATGTTGACAACTACATTCATTCTCATAGTCGTGATAGTCAAGACCATAACGTACTGAACTGTTCTGTTGGTAAACATAATATTTACTCTGTGTGAATAATACCAAACGATATAAACGAGCAACAATATTTTTATCTGAATGCAACCACTTACTATTATAAAGTTTATTACGTGGTTTCAACCATGACTTAATGTCTGATTGACACAAGTTTATCCACATACAAAATGTGTTGGTGGTAAAATTACAATCATAGAATATTTGTTTGTCATCATCAAACAGGTATCCTTTAATTATACTTTTAGTTATAAATGTTTCATGTCTCCCTTCCCTTGCACCAGTAAGTGATTGTTTGAATGCTATTATCGAAGTGTAATAAGTTGTTGTGTTACCATAGTTAAAGTATGTGATAGTGCCACAATCCTGCCCATCTGGGTACAACCTAGGAATAGTTAATATGTAATTTACTACTTCTTGCATGTTTTCGTAGCACTTTCACTCACACTATATCGTTGTCATCAGTTTACACATCATATTGTAATACAGTAATAACATTAACAAATACATATACACACATGCTTAATACAAAGATAAATGTTGTGTAATAATGTTCACTGGATTTATTATTAGTATTCAAACATAATGATAGTAGTTGTCCATCCCAACAAATATTATTTATATTACTAATACACAAAATATCTTCAAGGTGTTTTTAGTTTGTTTAACAATGTTTAATCATCTGAAACATTGTTAAACATAATAACACCGTATTTACTAATATGTTAACCAATTTAAATTGGTTTGTGTATTATTAATACATATTAATATAACTAATTGTTAAAACTATGTCTAACAATTATGGTTTCTAAACATAACTAACACTAGTTATAAAATAATGTACCTTTGTCACTGTTAGGTATTACTAAAATAAATAATGTATGTTAACATTGTTAACATAATTTAATACTGTGAGTGAAGATTAGTAACTACAACTTCTCATCTCATAACAATCAATATTTTAACATTACTCATACCAACAATATTACATAATACTTGTTGTGTTGAAATGCTTTAGTGGTATTAGTAATATTCAGATCGTTTAAAGTAAGTTACAATATTATAACTAATAGGTAGCAAATTATTACTATTGCTTATAATAAGTAATTTAACCATAAGTAGGATGTAACTTGTATTTATAGTTAATACGTTCTCAAAACATATATTACGTGTTATATTAAATTGTTATATTTTATATACAAATATTACAATGTGTAGTTAGGTATTTAGTAGTTAAATGATATAAGTAAAGTTAGGTGTATTACTTACCCGAGGTAATTAAATTATACAAATGTTGTTGTTAGACATTTGATGTTTGATGTTTGATGTTTCAAACAGACAATACTAATTGAACAGAAACTTACCTGGTAAGTTACAATAGTGATCATGTTATTAATTATAACATAATTTCATGACATAAGTTGATACCAGCTTGAGTAAAGAATTTGTTAATGCGAACGTGATTACAGTTACATAATATTGTCAATATATGTTCCATGATTTCGGGTGGTGTTCTATCAAAAGTCGATAGGAAACTATTAACTTTGTTATCATGACACACTACATGTCCATCGTGACGAAGAACATACAAACCTAAATACACAAGTGGTTGATGGTTTGGTATATACTCATCAAAATAATACAGCTGTCGATATATACTTACATTACCACAACTCTTATCATGTCCACTATCCTCCTCATCCTTCTTCTCCCCAATCTCTTCATCATTACCATTGTTTTTATATTCGTAATGTATATCCCATCCATGTTTTTGATCGTTATGCCAGGTGCATAAGTTGGTAACACTACCATGTTTATTGTATTCAATTTCGAGACCATGTTTTTTACCTTCAACATATGTTATGGTACTACTTAATTTATGTTTAAACATATCATCCGAAGTGTAATTGACATCCAACCATTGTTCTCTTTCTTGTCCTTCTAAATTTACCCATTTGCGACATACACCATGATATTGGTTGTTTTGAATTGCACAATCATTAAATATAACTATATCACACTCCATATTACTGTTTAAACTACTATCTATATGTTTCATTAAATAGTAAATGCCAGATCGAAATGACAACACCTTGTGATGACAATTCATATAGTAACTAGGTTGTCGTATACACACATCAACTACTTTATTACTGTCCATTGGTAACAAACAATAGGTGAGTTTGGCAAAGTAGATGTGATAGATTCCATGCGTGTTATGTTCTAACTGTTGATTCTCATTACGATCAAGACCTTTAAATACACCAATGTCAGATGTTTGGTGTTTGTTTACTATCCATTGAAACATGTAATGATTATCATTATGAAATAACCATAAGCATACTATGTTTTCCAACCACGAGTCGGCATATATTTGTTTCTCACCTGCATCTAACCACCTTACAATTTTATCTTGTTGTAATTTCCACATACGAAATAAACCAGTGATAATATTACAATGGTAAAACAAATGTATGACTTGGTTGTAACCATTAATGTAAGCAGTGATGTAACCTTTTGTCGCATGCAATTCCAGCTGTATTTCATGTCTCATCATCATCCTGCTCTTGTTACCATTATTACTATTACCACCACTATATTCATCATTACTTGTTTTTGTTTTTGTTGTTAACATATTACTATTAAGCACAGATTCCTTAAATCCAGATGGTGTCTGATATTTAATTATATCCAATGTGCTTTGACCATTCGATGTGTTCACATCATCAGGAGTGTCAAGAAGACTTGCTATATAGTTTAATATCTTGTCCAGTGTACTACCATCATCATGATCAAACATTATTTCGTTGGTCAAGTACCATATCCTTATCACATTTTAACTAAAGGACCATTCATGATGGTCGTTATTTTATAACAATGTAATCTTGTTGTATTAATGGTTGTATACTTATAATGTAATAATAAGATATAACAATATTATCTACTTATAATACATTTGTATTATGGATGTATGTTATATTTAATATGTATTTATTTATAATGTATGTTTATGTTAGGGGTTTGTAACATACTTAATATCTCGTATTTGTTGTATATTTACATTGTAAATATAAATATTGTATGGTGATGAGAAGTAGGGAGAAAGAGAGGGAGAAGAGAGGAGATAGAGGAGTTAACACTCCTTGTCATCACACATCTGTACTGTAAATAGTATATTGTTGTCGATATCACAAGATATGTATTGGCCATGTAACTTACCATTATGGTAGTATTGTTGAGTTATAGTTCCATTAATAAAGTAGAAGGAGATACCATGTTGTTGACCTTGGTAATACAAATTAATGTACTCGATATGTTTACTGAACAGGTTCATTGGTACAAATAGGTGTTGAATCCAAGTGTTAATATGATCTCTGTTGATAATCATAGACCAGGATTTTGACATACCATGTATTTTGTCATCTGACATCATATCCTCATATAAGTAAACATCACCTATATTAAATTCTATTTGCCAGTACTTTCGTAGTATCATATTATTGTCCTTGAATACATAGACAGCACCATATTCCCGACCATAGTCAAGGTCATGACATGATGTGGTAGCAATTTGTATCCTCAACAAGTTATTTATATACTTATAACTAACCACATTGTAATAATATGTCATAATAATCTTATTGTTACCACTCTGATAGTTACTTAGTTGATAATAGTGTTGATTGTTATGAAACATATAATACTTATTTTGTTTAACAACAACAATAGATGTTAACTTGTTCAACCATTTACTGTTGTAAAGTTTATTACGTGGTCGTAACCATGACTTGACATTAAGGTCACCATTACATTGCCAAGTACAAAATATATTGTGGTATAAATTATAATCGTAAAGTATTTTATTACCATTATTATTAATTATAAATCCCTTAATTATACCTCGAGATAACCGTAGGTTTGCTTCGCTTAAAAATACCTCATGATGACCTGTAGTAGTAATATTACTGTTCAACACTTGTTTGAATGAGGTTATAGATGTATGTGTAGTAACATTACTACCATAGTAATCGTAGATAGGAACAGACAGAATATTATCCACAGTTAACATACTTTTATCCCAGTTTATAATTACCACCAAAATATTTAATAACAACAACAAATACATCTCCAAGATGTATAGTAATTACATTATAAGTTTAGACATTAACAAAATTTGTAATAGATATATTATTAATACACACTTAACTATAAATGGTTAATCTGTATGGTGATAATTATATTAAAATGGTATTTAACACCTCATGAGAATGTGTAATATGCATATATGTACATAAACATATGTGCTTATATACACATATTTAAATATGGTTTATTTGCATCATAGTGATGCAAAGAATACAAAGTTTACTACTCAACATGTATTAATTCGGCATTGAGTATTGTTGTCATTGGTAGTTGTGGTAAGGGTAGTAGCTGTGGTGAAGGTAGTAGTTGTAGGGGTAGTTCTGATGGAACTATACAGGCTGAGCTGGAATCTAGATCATGATGATTGAATGGTACAGATGTAAATGTATGATCCGGTGTGTAGGGTAATCTGTCGTACACATCATAATAGATGGTTGGTACCAACCGCAACATGGTACCAGAATCTAACAACATCTTATCTGCTTCGAGATATGGGTCATGATCAAAGTTTTGTTGTTTTACTAATGTGCCTATTTGTTCATCGCTGGATCCAAGTTCCGCAATGTATAGGAAACGATAGTTAGGAGATGAGAAGTGTTCAGCTACATGTTGTGGAATTCGAGTATCGTCGTTAATTCGATCACAAATATATTCATTGTCAGAAACAATGGAATATACCTCATGAAACGTATCCCATAACGTATAATTCCTAACTCGTAGATCAACCTTATCTACTGGATCCCAAACAATACCATAACATAGTAATTGTTCAGCAGTCATGATGGTTGTTTGCTTGCCAATGTTATTAACATCGAAGTTGACTATGTTAGTATTTGTATCTTCATAATCGACTTTAAAGTTAGGTAACATTGGCCATGTAACGGTTAACATAATATGTTTCCAACTGTCATAGTAATGTAAGAATTGGATTAGATCATACAAATTAAACCTGTCAATTACACTACGACAGTTTTCTGTCTCAACATAGATGTGTTTTAACTGCTCATCGGTTAATGTTGGTTCATTATGGTACTTAGTGTCATATTGATACCTCCACTTTAAAGTTTTAATACGATAACCTGTTGTCACCAGTACAGATTTTGGTCCTCGCCCATTGTGTTCATAGTCAAAATCGGGATGATAAACAAGATAATTGTAACCTTCATCACCAAAGAAGTCAATGAATGTAGTTGGCACTGGTGTCCAACACTCCTGTTCCAACTTACTATCGTTAATACCATCATCGTTAGTATTCACGGGAAAAGAGACGTAAAGAGCCATTTCTGGCTGTTTCGTGGTATTAAAATTCATTTTGCTTTGTGACAGTGTGATGTAAAAATATAGGTAATAAATAACATTATTAGAAATAACATTATTAACATGATATGTTGTATTATTTCATGAAAAATTACACTAAACTAACAACAATGTTTGTTGGTATTTTTAACATTTTACTATCCATAGTAATATGAAAGATTACTTTTATACCCATGTCATACCAACCAACCAATCATATTTTATTGCGTTTTATGTGTTCCACATACTAATAGTAACTAGTATACTACCATGAATAACATTTATAGATAGTTACCAACATGTAAATGTTTGTCGACTGCTAATTGTCTAGTGGAACGGTACACGTGCTGTAGCCTCAGATTCTGACAAACTCGTAAACTATGTTTGTCGGCTGCTGAGTCCTCTGTCATGCGCAGCACGTACTGTATATAATAGCACAAAATATCATACAATTAAAAATTGTATGAAATCGTTTCATAATATATAATTAACATATTATCTCAATATAAATCTTTATAATAACTTTTTCATAATCTGAGGCTGGTACATGTACAACATGACAGAGGACTCAGCAGCCGACAAACATAGTTTACGAGTTTGTCAGAATCTGAGGCTAGTACGTGCTGCGCACGACAGAGGACTCAGCAGCCGACAAACATAGTTTACGAGTTTGTCAGAATCTGAGGCTAGTACGTGCTGCGCACGACAGAGGACTCAGCAGCCGACAAACATAGTTTACGAGTTTGTCAGAATCTGAGGCTAGTACATGTATATCATAAAGAAGGGGGAGTGTGGACTCAGCAGTCGACAAACATTTACAATATTATCTCATAATTACACATTTAATTATTCTTTCATAGATTTGGTACAACAAAATAGATGTTATTTATATTATTGGTAATAATATACTTATAATTACACGAATATTTGTGTAGGTAAGGGAACCACAAATATTCGTGTGGTAATTATGATAGATGTAATAGTTATAATAAATTGTGTGAGTATAGGATAGTGTCAATATATCAAAGGTTGTGAAGAACTTGTTAATTTTAATACCATTGTGTGTCCCGTGAGATTGGACAGTATTAATTCTCCAATCTCAAGTGGTAATTTGTCAAAATAGGATAGAAACCGGTTAGTATTGTTATCATTACATACCATGTAGTTTGTCATGAGTTAAAACGTATAAACCTAAAAACATTGTTACAAAAGATTTTGTTATTTGTTTACCACAGTAATATAACAATAACCTTTTGTACCTATGAAAAATACAGACCATCCATGTTCATTACCGTTTTTATATTGTGTTGGACAACACGACTAGTTATGATAAACATTCATATCAACTGATAAGTACCACAATTTAATGTTATCTTCATTATAATAAACATTATTGTAATATCTGTTGGACCACCTTGTATTTTAAAAACATATTACCATTGTTAATGACATGTATACTGTTCTCTTCCTCTTTATAATAATCACTGTACTTGCCTGCAATATGTAGGTATAAAATATTATCAAGCCACCAATAGTTAATTCTATAAAAATATATGAATGTAACATTGTTAGTTATATTATTATTGTTACTTGTAATATTATTGGTAGTAATATTGTTTGTCATAATGTTGTGATGGTCACAATAGGCATTTCTATACTTCTGGTACACAACGTATGACTGTTGACTTGTAATTATTACTATTCGGTACAAACTTTTCATGAGGTCAATATGTATTAACTCATCTCATGCAACCATAAATTAACATGTTGTTTATCTAAAACACCAAAAGTAACAAATTCTTTGACATAATATTGTAAACATACAAGAAATGTTTATTATTGTTACTATTAACATAATAGCCCTTAATTAGACCATTATCGTTTAATATTAACTGGTGATAACAATAAACACTATTATCACTACAATTATCATCCAATGGGATAGAATTGTTAAATGTTGTTAGTGAAGTATGATATGTGCATGTGTTCATACAATGACACATTCATGTATTCCTCGTTTATCACCACAAAAATAAAAATTTGGTAGTGATAGGATGTTGTTTAACGTTTCTTGCATTTTTGTATGTGTTTATGTACCTTTAATATAACCAAAATATTATTATGAATAATAATTACTATTGTTTTCGTTGTTGTAAATGTCTCATTACATTATGCTGTGTTGTATACCCAGTTGTGTTGTTATTATATAACAGTTGTATCAACGTTAATTCATATAGACAACGTATAATAGTTATATCTAGTAAATATTTTAGTATTAATACATATAGTTGGTTAAACATAATTACAAATATAAACAACACAATCTACATGGATGTTGTGAATCCTTGCCTAGCGCTGCGATAGGCAACTACACACAAACATTATGTGGTTATATAAGTAATTACTTATGATTACTAGAATATATGTATATTATGTTTTACGGTCGAATAAAGTACATAATTGTTATGTATTTTGGTGAGAGAAGGACAAATCTTCGGTATTTACAAATATTATGTATTTACCATGATGTATATAATCGTAATAAACATAGATTACTGTATAGTTACATAATACCTGTGTGTGTCCAATTATCCACAAACATTATGTAATAGTATATATATATATATATATATATATATATATGAATGAATAATATCTGTGTATTACCAAATAGTATCTGTGGTGGGTTGCCTAGCACTTGTCACTGCGTTTATCACAACCTCTTACACAGATTTTATGTAATTGTACATTAGTACTCTTTATACTAGTAACTATCCCATTCATGTTATCTATCTATTCTGATATAATCTACGTAATATTCATGGTGTATTGTTTACACGAATATTATGTAATTACACTAGTATTATTAACATAACAATACTTATTCACACGAATGTTACTTATTGTAATAACTTGTTTAGTCAAGTACAATTACATAATATTTGTGTAAACAATACACCATGAATATTACGTAGATTATACTAGTATACACAAAGACAAATTACTACTTATATTTGTATGATCACATAATCATCCGTGATGAGTTAAATACACGAATATTATGTAATTGCACACTTTAATTCGTGTTGTTATTTTGATCATACGAGTATATTTACATGAAATCTGTGTAACTAAACCAACCACAGAAATTATTTACATAATAATATTCGTATCATTACATAATTGCTGTGGTTGGTTTAGTTACACAGATTTCATGTAACCACACTTTAAATTTTGTTGTAGTCATTATAATCATTGTAGCAGTAATTAATATTATTATATACGAGAGTAATTACACAATATCCGTGTAAAGCGCAGCTGACCTTCGGTAAACCGAACCGAAGGTCAGTTACGTCACATGTGAGCTGCGCTAAATAATCAACCACGATGACTATGTAGATTTATGAGTATGTTCTGTTAAATTAACTAATTACTAGTGTTGATAATTACGAGATCTACATGGATGTTGTGGTCATATAATTATTATTATTATGAAATATAACCTTAAATGTCAACCATAAACCTAACATGTTATGTTGTAACATAACACGTATATGTTGTTACTGTAATTCTTTTACATCTTGGAGATGTAAAGTTACCAATTACATATTAACTATTAATATGTAATTTTGGTGTCAAGTACATACAAGAGTATGTAACTAAGTTTGTATCTTTATTTGCATTTGTATTTATATTTGTTATGGCTACTTATAATATTATATTGTAAATTACATCTATGTTGTATACTGTTTAATAAATGTTTTTATTAATTTTTCATCACGTGACATGTACGAATTGTAGCCATATCCATTCTGAATACAAGTACCTGCAATTAACATTGGGTAGAAAATTTCTGCATCGAAGTCATTCACATTAATTATACAGTTACGGTAACTTTGGTAGTGAAATGTTGGATAATCAATAGCCTTAATAGCGTTCAATACATCCTGTTTGATAAGCTCATTAACATCTTCTTCACCATTACTATCATTACCATTATAATTAGTCATGATACTAGTGTCTGATATGTGCGCTAGAGCATAGTCGGCACCTATTTGAACCATGTCAAGTAGTTGTTGACGAAGATGTACCCTCATCTCCTTAGTGATAGATGTTTGAGCATTGTTAAATTTGCAGTACAATTTAAATAAATAAAC
>Ga0302300_1000575_pt1 | contig 25058 bp, 24 predicted proteins | sample III_Palsa_E1_1_FD_198756 | JGI IMG/M metagenome (GOLD analysis project Ga0302300, IMG submission 198756) | Peat permafrost microbial communities from Stordalen Mire near Abisko, Sweden - III_Palsa_E1_1 | ecosystem: Environmental > Terrestrial > Soil > Palsa > Peat permafrost | place: Sweden... | reverse complement strand
TATTAAAAATAATTTAGGGGCGATAAATAACCCTGTTGATACCATTAAGCCCTACAGGGTTATAGATACCGCAGCACATAGCACCACCATTAACAGTAGAGTGAATTTTAGCTTATCAGGAGGTATACACTTAAATTTAAACAGGTTTAGTATTGATGCCGATTATGTGCGGGGACTTAGCCCTTATACAACAAGTTCAAGCCTGGGTTCGGGTAAAAGTTATTACCATACTTTTCAGTTTGGGGTAGGTTTTATTCTGTTTAAAACCAAAAAGAAATAGTCGCTTTATCCTATAATAACACAAAAACTCTTAAACTTCATTACAAACAAAAAAGGGGTGGCTATAAACCATCCCCTTAAAATTGATAAGGTTTAGTGCTGTTATATATACGTGTTAATCAGGTTTTCAATATATTCCTGCCTGCCGCTTATGGTTTTTGGTTCGCCGTTATCAATAGCATAATTGCGAAGGTCCTCCAGCGTTAATTTACCATTTTCAAAGTCTTTTCCTTTACCACTATCATAACTGGCATACCTGTCTGTACGCAGCTTTTTGTATTCGGATTTTTGGAGGATATTATCGGCCACAACAAGCGCACGGGCAAAAATATCCATGCCGCCAATGTGGGCATAAAACAAATCTTCCCGGTCGGTGGAGTTACGCCTTATTTTGGCATCGAAGTTTATGCCGCCGCCTTTAAAGCCGCCGGCTTCCAGTATAATCAGCATACACTCGGTAACCTCGTTAATGTTGTTCGGGAACTGGTCAGTATCCCAGCCATTTTGATAATCGCCGCGGTTTGCATCCATCGAACCTAATATACCGGCATCAACCGCCACCTGTAGCTCATGCTGAAAGGTATGGCCGGCCAAAGTAGCATGGTTAACCTCAAGGTTTAGCTTAAAATCATTCATCAAATCATATTTCTGCAAAAAACCTAATACGGTTGCGGCGTCATAATCATACTGGTGTTTGGTTGGTTCGCAAGGTTTTGGTTCGATAAAGAAATTACCTTTAAAGCCTTGTTTACGTGCGTAATCCTTTGCGGTATGTAAAAAGCGGGCAAAGTGTTCCTGCTCGCGTTTCATATCAGTGTTCAGCAAAGTCATGTAGCCTTCGCGGCCGCCCCAAAATACGTAGTTTTCGCCACCGAGGGCTATGGTGGCATCTATAGCCGCCTTTACCTGTGCGCCGGCATGGCTCAGCACATGAAAATCGGGATTGGTTGCCGCGCCGTTCATATACCTGCGGTTGCTAAACAGGTTTGATGTGCCCCAAAGCAGTTTTACGCCGCTGGCGGCCTGCTTCTGTTTGGCATAATTAACCAATGCCTGTAAGCGCCGGTCGTTTTCTTTTACGTCGCTGGTATAATCAACCACATCAACATCATGGAAGCAGTAATAGGTTAAGCCCATTTTGGTGATGAATTCGAAAGCCGCATCCATTTTATCTTTTGCGCGCTCAATAGCGTCCGCTTTTTCGTTCCAGGGGAAGATGTGTGTAGGTTCACCGAAAGGATCGGCGCCATTGCCTACAAACGAATGCCAGTAAGCGCAGGCAAAGCGAAGATGGTCTTTCATGCTTTTACCGCCGACTATTTTATCTGCATCATACCACCTGAATGCAAGGGGATTGTCTGATTGCGGGCCTTCATATTTAATTTGGCCTATTTGTTTAAAAAACTCCTTTTCGCCTGTTATAATACTTGCCATTTTAATTGTTGATTGATTGAATTATTGATTTAGGTTAATTGATTGCTAATTGTTTTTTAAGCAGTGTTTCCCATTCATGGTAAACAGTTTCTATCTGCTCTGTGCTTTTTGGTTCGATAAGCTGCACGGGGTGCATATTATTAAATGCCTCTGCCGGCGATGCGAAAATACCTGCGCCTATGCCTGCGCCAAGCGCGGCACCTATGCTGCCATCATTTTTATATAGCTCAACAGGTACGCCGGTTACATTAACAAAGGTTTCGGTAAAAAGCTCACTTAAAAACAAGTTGCTTTTGCCTGCCCTTATTACGGTCGGGTTCATCCCGTTTTGGCGCATAATATCCAGCCCGTAGCGGAACGCGCAGGCTATACCCTCCTGCACCGCCCTTAATACGTGTGCCTGCGAATGTAAGTTTAAATCGATGTTATGTATATGCGCGCCTACCTGCTTGTTGTTCAGCATACGCTCGGCGCCGTTGCCAAAAGGCAATACGCGCAGGCCGTCGCTACCCAAAGGCGCTTGTTTTGCCTCATTATTCATTTGCTGGTAGCTTAATGTAGAACCAAAAACGTTCCTAATCCACCTGTACATGCTGCCTGTGCCGTTTATGCAAAGCAATACGCCAAGCCGGCGCTGTTCCTCAGTATAATTAACGTGCGCAAAAGTGTTAACCCGCGATTGCACATCATAAGCCAGCTTGTCGCTCACGCCATAAATAACACCCGATGTACCTGCCGTAGCAGCTACTTCGCCGGGTTTTAGTACGTTTAATGATAAGGCATTATTGGGCTGGTCGCCGGCTTTATAGCTAACCGGGATGCCGGCTTTTAGCTTTAATTTTTCGGCAACGGCCACTGTTAAATTGCCATGCGGCGAGAAAACGGGTTGTATTGGTGGGAACAAACATTCATCGAACCCGAAATAATCGATAACAGCCTTTGATAAAGTGTTAGTTTTAAAATCAAAAAATATGCCCTCGGATAATGCCGAAAATGAGGTGTTTATTTCGCCGGTGAGCTTCATAGCGATGAAATCGCCGGGGAGCATTACTTTATCTATCTGCGCGTAAATTTGCGGTTCGTTTTGTTTTACCCAAGCCAGTTTTGAAGCTGTAAAATTCCCCGGTGAGTTTAAAAGGCTTGCCAGGCAGGCTTCATGCCCTATGGCATTAAAAGCATCATCGCCAATTTCAACGGCGCGGCTATCGCACCATATAATACTATCGCGCAGTACCTGCTGGTTTTTATCAACCAACACCAAACCGTGCATCTGGTAAGCTATGCCTATGGCTGTAATATCATTGGGGTTGTAAGCGCCCGTTTGATGGCATAAAGCCAGTGCATGCTGAAACTGCTGCCACCACATATCGGGTGATTGCTCGGCCCAGCCGGGTTTTAGCGCTAATATAGGCGACTCAATATCAGGGTATTGTGCTGATGCTAAGGACCGCTGCGTATTCGCGTCAATAACACTTACTTTTACGGATGAAGTACCTATATCTATCCCTAACAATAACATGAATTTTTATATTAGATTTATAAACTGGTATTTTGCAACGAATTTAAGGTAATTTTTGAAATATGCAATCGATTGCTGAAAAATTGATTTTGTAACGTTTTTATTTTTATGAACAAGAAAAGGACCACCATTTACGATATAGCCAAAAAGTTGAATATTACTGCCTCATCGGTATCAAGGGCATTAAATAACAGCAATTATGTAAATGAGAATACCAAGCAGCTCATCCTAAAAACAGCCGCCGAACTTAATTATAAGCGCAACACCCTGGCATCAAACCTTCGCAAAGGACATTCAAAAACCATAGGCATTGTGGTGCCGCGCATTAACCAGAACTTTTTTGCCAATGTAATTGCGGGTATTGAAGAGGTTACTTATGAAAAGGATTATAATCTAATCATCTGCCAATCAAACGAATCGCATGAAAAGGAGATAAAGTGTATTAATACGCTGATAAATCAACAGGTGGATTGCATTTTTATATCCGTTGCGGCAGATGGTTACGATTACCAGCACCTGCAAAACGTGATAGACCACGGCATACAGTTAATACAGTTTGACCGTGTGGCCGATGAGTTGGAAACCCTTAAAGTAATAAACGATAACGAAACCGCCTCATTAGAAGCTGTAACGCATTTAATTGAACAAGGCTATAAACGTATCGCCTTACTGGAAGGGCCGCAAAACATGGCCATTTTTGAGCAACGCAAAACAGGCTATCTTAAAGCACTTAAAAAATATAATCTGCCGGTGGTTGATGAGCTAATAGTTGAAAACGCGTGGACCAAAGACCTTGGCGCCGAAGCAACCCGCAAACTGCTTAGCCTGTCGCAACCGCCCGATGCCATATTTGCTTCCACATCCGATTTTTCGGCTTTAGGTGTATTGGAGGTTGCTACCGCGATGGGATTTAATGTACCCGACCAATTGGGCATTTGTGGCTATGCCAACGAGGCCTTTACCGAACTAACCAGCCCATCCATTACTACGGTTGACCAGTTTAGCGCCTATATGGGCAAAACCGTCGCCAATTTGTATTACCAGGAAAAGGAAAATAAGGATACTAACATACTGCCCAAAATTATCAGCATAAAACCCAAATTGATTGTACGCTCATCTACCATGAAAAAGGGTTGATAGCTATCAATATTTCTACCTCAGCAATAAATTCTATATCTTACGCTTTGAATAAACTTTATCACAGTGTTAGTTAAAACTTTTGGCAGTGCGGTTTTTGGTATCGAGGCGATTACGATTACAATTGAAGTGAATATAAGCGGTGGTAAACTCGCCTATTTCTTAGTTGGCCTACCTGACAATGCGGTACGTGAGTCAATGCAGAGGATTGAAGCAGCTCTGCAAAATAATGGTTTTCGAATGCCACGTCAGCGTATTGTGGTAAATATGGCCCCTGCGGACATCCGCAAAGAGGGTTCATCATACGACCTTTCTATCGCTACTGCTATATTAGCCTCATCGGGGCAAATTAACGCGGAGGGGCTCGACAAGTACTTAATTATGGGCGAGCTTTCGCTGGATGGGGGTTTACAGCCCATAAAAGGCGCTTTGCCCATAGCTATACAGGCCCGCAAGGATGGCTTTAAGGGCTTTATCCTGCCCAAACAAAATGCCCGTGAGGCCGCCATTGTAAACGAGCTTGAAGTTTACGGGGTTGAAAGCATAAAAGAAGTCGCCGCCTTTTTTAACGGCGATGCCAAGCTCGACCGTGAAGTAGTAAACACCCGCGAAGAGTTTTATAACAGCCTGTGCAATTACGACAGCGATTTTAGCGAAGTAAAGGGCCAGGAAAACATCAAACGAGCATTGGAAATTGCCGCGGCAGGTGGTCATAATGTAATACTGATAGGTCCGCCAGGCGCAGGCAAAACTATGCTGGCGCGCAGGCTACCCTCTATTTTGCCGCCTTTGAGTTTGTACGAATCGCTGGAAACCACCAAAATACACTCAGTTGCGGGCAAACTTTCTGCTGCCGATGCATTGGTAACTGTGCGTCCGTTCCGTTCGCCGCACCATACTATTAGTGATGTAGCGCTCGTTGGTGGCGGCAGCAACCCGCAACCCGGCGAAATATCATTGGCACACAACGGCGTATTGTTTTTGGACGAATTGCCCGAGTTTAAGCGCAGCGTTCTGGAAGTAATGCGCCAGCCTTTGGAAGAAAGAAAGGTAACTATATCACGCGCCCGCTTATCGGTCGAGTACCCATGCTCGCTGATGCTAGTAGCCAGTATGAACCCATGCCAGTGCGGCTTTTATAACCACCCCGAAAAGGAATGTACCTGCCCGCCGGGCGCGGTGCAAAAGTACATGAGCAAAATATCGGGCCCGCTGCTGGACCGTATTGATTTGCATGTGGAGGTAACCCCGGTTAACTTTAATGAGCTATCTTCCGAGCGCCCTGCCGAAAAAAGCGAGCTGATACGCGAGCGCGTAATTGCCGCCCGCGACATACAGCTGGAACGCTTTGGCGCACGTCCCGAGCTGCATGCCAACGCCCAGATGAGCCCGCAAATGGTACGTGATATTTGTAAGATTGACGCCGCCGGGCAAGCCCTGCTTAAACGGGCCATGGAAAAACTGGGACTATCGGCACGTGCGTACGACCGCATACTGAAAGTAGCCCGCACCATAGCCGACCTTGCCGCCAGCGAAGACATAAAGTTAGAGCATTTAGCCGAGGCGATACATTTCAGGAGTTTGGACAGAGAGGGTTGGGCGGGATAGTGGAACACCTTAGTACTGATAATCAACAAGCTACCGGTGTTCCGAGGAACGGGTGGAGCAAGTGGAACACATGGAACACCAACGTGCTGATAAAAATTTGGCAGTTAAATTGGATGTGAATAGTTTAGTTTGACACACGCGGCACGCGTGCGCCAGCGAGAGGGGTATTAGTGGTGCGGTGAAAACACCGACCACAGGCAGAGTGATAATAACCTGAGGATAACTTTATAAAAACGATAAAATCACACGGTATAAAGGCAACTGTAAAAGACAAATGAAATGAATAAATTAATCTTATATTTTGTTTCAATTAGCTTCTGTATAGTGTTTCTTCTTGGCTATTTTTTTACAGCATTTCTTTTGGGATATGCTGGTGCAAATAGCAATACATCAAATGCAAATAGGTTATATTATATTTTTGTCTGCTTCCATTTAATACTGCATGTTGGCTTTATAATCCGTAAGGAAAACTTTAAGTTGGTACATAAAATTGCAAGTACCGTTTTAATATTAACTATATATCTAATAATCGCTCTGATATACCGAATAAATCCTTTTTAATTTCACCAGCTGGCGTGAATGTGCGGCATTAACAAGCGGGCGAAGTACAGTATTGCAATAAAATAAACCTAACTCATACACAATGAAATTAAGAATTAAAAACACCGCCCTTACTGTTAAAATCATAAGTTGGCTGCAAATTGTCGGGGGTATTTTAGGCCTTTATTCAATGACTAAAATAATGCTGCAAACAGATGCTGTTAACGGCCCGCTCCTGTTTATACTTTTATTTGGACTTAGTTTATTCATTTTTTCTATTTATACGGGCAACACTACGTTACGTAGCCAGGATAAAAAAAGAGGAATAATTTTAATGCTGATAAATCAAATACTTCAGCTATTTCAATGGTGTATGTTCGGTTATAGTTTAAGTTATAGTTCCGGAATGAATTTGCTCATAGGAATAAAGGGGGCGCTCTCGTTTGTTTTTGATTGGGAAATAGGTTCAACATTTAGCATGTCTATTAACAGCTCAGATGAACAATTTTATCTGAAAATAAACCTGATTGCTATTTTACTTATTATTGTTTTGATTAGCATTTATACCGAACTCAAAAATGAAAATAAGACAGCCGAAGCTGCCGATCCTTTATTGATACAAGAAGCAAACGATGATTTAACTCAATTGCAAGGAAGCCCGGATTGATTCCGTTCCCGCAGAGTCCTCTGCGAGAGGCCCTACTCACGATGTACATTAAAAAACGAAAAACATATATTTAATTTTGCCACTTGCAGGGTTCCCTGTGGGGACATAATCGGATGATTTTTGTTTGCAGATGTGTGAATACTTGTTATTTTTATCTGTATGAAGAAAAAATTTAACCCCTACATATTTGCATCACTTGGCGTAGCATTAGGCGCCGGGATAGGCGCGACAATGGGTAATGTCGCTATCGGGGCTGGGATAGGCGCAGCGCTGGGCAGCGGCATGATGGCTTTTGGCCGCCGCAAATAATTTGATAATCAATTATCTTCCCTCACTGGTCGAAGTTTATAAACTTCGACCTAAAATATTTCAGCTTTCAGCTGACTTACTACCCGGTAGCTGGTGCACATGCCGCATGTGTTTTTACTAAACAATACGTAATAAATCCTTTAGCTGCGGGCTGCTTGTTTATTATAATATATTAGGCGTATATTTCCACTCCTATTATTATAATTAGGGTAAAATAATTTTGAACAAAAGCTTAAATACATTCAGGGCATTTGCCTTTTTTGGCATATTCCTCTTTCACACCATTCGTTTCGGGTTCGGATATATCGGTGTAAATGCTTTTTTTGTTCTTTCAGGCTATTTAATTACGCCCATTTTATTAAAAACTAAAGATAACACCCCATCATTTAAGCAATACCTAAAAAACTTTTACGGCCGCAGGATGCTGCGGATTTTCCCGGCATATTATTTTTACTTGTTGGCCATTACAGCTATTGTTTTAATAGCGGGCTGGCAGCATCACGATATATTTAATGTGTTTTTTAGCCAGCTATCCTGGCTGCTAACTTATACTTTTAATTTTTTTACAGCCTCGCGGTTTTTCGTCAGTAATTATTTGGATGCCCATTTTTGGTCGTTAGCGGTTGAAGAACAGTTTTACATATTTTTCCCGCTGCTTATATTTTTTGTGCCTTATAGAAAACTGAAAAATACTTTTATACTCATCATATTGCTTGGGCCGCTTATCCGGTTTTTAACCGGCTACATTGTCGACCATCATTTACTGAGTGTTATAAACCCATGGAAAGAGTTAACCGTATATGTTTTACCATTTTCCAATATTGATGCTTTTGTTATCGGAGGGTTTTTTAGTGTTTACCTGCGCAAGTATACACCCGGCACCGGCATAATAGTTGGCAGTTTTATCGGTATTATTTCCGTAGGGATATTAACTTCTTACCTGTTTACCAATCATTATAACCTATCTTCAATATCTTCCCTTGGTTATGGTTCTATAATGCAGGATTCCTATAAATATATATGGGCTTATACACTGTTTAGCTTTTTCTTCGCTATGCTGCTTTTAAGGCTAAACAAACGCGATTTGTGGCCCTCTATATTCGAAAACAACATCTTAAATTATTTAGGCAAAATTAGTTACGGCTTATACATCTACCATTTAGCCATATTTCAAATGGTTATTTTACATGCCAAATTATTGCATATTGATAGCACATCAGTAATGTTGCAGCGTACTTATACAGCCATAGTCACCCTAATTATAACTATAATAATAAGTATCCTAAGCTTCGAACTGTTTGAAAGCCGCATTATCGCCCTAAAGGATAAATTATTCCCCAAGCATGCTGTGGTTGAAAATGAAGCTGGTTAATTTTTGCTGATATCGTAACTTATTAAAATACGCTTATCACGAATCTGAGATTTTTAACTATTGTATCTAATAATTACTTTTAGAGAATATTTTGCATATAGAATGAACCTTAAACCTGTATTTTATGCCCTGCTATTGCTGCTGTTTATTACAACAGCTTGTAAAAAATCGTCCGGCCCGATTATAAATAATACTATCAGTCTTGAAGGCACTTATGAAGCGGCAAATGTTCAAAATTTAGCCGGTACTTACATGTACACGGTAAATGGCCAGGTTACTAATAAGGATACCATTATGGCATACCTTAGCCGGCATACTTTATTAGGAACCGCCGATTTAAATGCTTTTGGAACATCTGCACCTTACAATACAGACAATGAACAGGTCACTTTTTTAACTAACGGGCAGGCAACGCTTTCCATGTTAGTAGATGATACTACGCAGTTAACCCCGTTTAACATTACCAAAAAAACCGAAAACGGCTTTGTATTAGCAGCTGTTGATTCTGTTTTTTACGGCTATAATCCTGATGAAATATTAAGAATAAACATACTTGATAATGAAGCTAATACCCTGGGCCCGGCAGGTAATTGCTATGCTTCAATTAATGCATGCTCTTTCAGGGAGCAATTGCCGTTTGTTATAAAAAATAACCAGTTGTACTTAAACAGGTTATCGCTTATTATTACCACTTATAACACCAGCGGTATATACGGCAGCATATCCGGGAGTGCCAGCTACAATGTTGTGGGCTCATTTAATACAGGTTTGCTTGGAAATTTGATAACCGGTGATACCGTAGTTTACCAAAACGCAACTGTATTATTCACTAAAAAACCATAATTGGTTGCAGATACAATATCACCAGATATTTTCGGCGAACTCTATTTTAAAAGAAGTGCCCATACCCACTTCACTTTCCACGGTAATGGTGCCGCCCATAGCCTCTACCTGGTTTTTTACTAAAAACAGGCCAATGCCGCGGGCGTCTTCGTTGCCATGAAAGGTTTTGTACATGCCAAAAAGCTTATCGCCATGCTGGGCCATATCAATACCCAAGCCATTGTCTTTAACCTCAATAACGGTTGAATGTGCCAGCCTTGTTACGGTGATGCCTATCTGTAGTTTGCGGTTTGGCTGGCGGTATTTTATGGCGTTGCTTATTAAATTAAGCAAAATACTTTCCAGATAAGCAGGGTTATATTCTATCTCGAGGGCTTTATCAATATTTACAGTCACCCTTGCGCCGGCTTTTTTTAGCGATTGGGATAAGGTTTCCAACGTCCTGTCAACCTCCTGGTATAATAATATATGTTTGTAGTTATGGCCGCTGCTGCCTTGTATATCAACCACCTGGTTTAAATGGGTAAGCGTTTGCTGTAAATTTGTAGCATTGACAATCAGCATTTGCATCATGCTGTTTTTTTCCTCTTCATCCTTTTCCTGTATCAGCATATCCAGCAGCATTTGCATGTTGCCTGTATGCGAACGCAGGTTATGTGATACGATATGGGCAAAATTTAGCAGCTTGCCGTTTTGCGCGCTGATGATTTCGAGCGTCCTTTTCAACTCCTGCTCCATGCTTTTACGGTCGTGTATATCGGCATAGGTGCCCAGCATCATCAGCGGTTTATTCCCTGCCGACCATGAGATTACTTTGCCCCGTATTTCAACCCACATGTATTTGCCATCCTTGCGGCGCATGCGGCATTCCGAGGCGTAAAACTTAATATTCCGGCTAAAGCAATATTCGAGCCGCGCTATGTTGATTTCCCTGTCGTCAGGATGTATCAGCTCATGCCAGGTTTTCATAAACGGAGGACCAACTTCATCAAGGGTATAACCCAATATGGCAGCAGCCCGTTTATTGCAGACTACCGCGTCGGTAGTTATATCCCACTCCCAGGTGCCAACATGGGTGCTTTTAATGATGTTATCCAGCCGCTGTCTTTCGCGTATCAGCTCTTCGGTATATTTTTTTCGTTCGGTAATGTCTTTTATCTGCGATATAAAATATAGCGGCTCGCCCTCCTGGTTGCGCACCAGCGAAACACTTAACTGCGCCCATATCACATGTGAATCTTTATGGAAATACCGCTTTTCCATACTATAAGAATCTATTTTCGCATTCAGCAACTGGTGCATTTGCTTTAAATCGAGATCAAGGTCTTTTGGGTGGGTAAAATCCTGGAAAGTGTGCTTTAAAAACTCCTCTTCAGTATAACCCAATAACTGCATCAGGCTGTTATTGATCTTTATCCAGCCGCCCGTAAGCGATACGATAGCCATGCCGATTGGCGCGTAGTCAAACGCCTGGTGAAAACGCTCTTCGCGTTCGGCAAGCGTACCTATAAGGCTTACCTGGTCGGTAATATCTTCGAGTGTTCCATAAAATGTAGTGCATTTTTCCCCTTCAAAAGTCCCCTGTGCTCGTACTTTTACCCACTTGTGATTACCTTTTAAGGTAATTATTTGAAAGCTTCCGGTTTGTGTGCTTGTAGATAATGTTACCTTGTTAAAAAACTCCCTAACCCCAGCCTGGTCAGTATAAAATTCAATGGTTTTTTCCAGCGGGACATTGTAATCCAAATCACCCTCATAAATCTCCCGCATCACCGAATTACAATAGAATTCTCCGGTAACTAAATTTTTCTCCCAAATACCCAATTGGGCCATGGGGGTTACTTTTTGGTAGAGTTCGAGTTTAGTGGGCATTAAATGGGGTGTATGCTTTACTAATCTGTAACAAAATATGCGGTAGTTATTTTTTTACCCAGCCATCCTTTAAAGTAACGGTACGATTAAATACCGGCTTATCAGGCGTCGAGTGCTTATCTAAAGTAAAATAGCCTTTGCGCATAAACTGGTAGCCTACACCCGGCTCGGCGTTTGCCAGGTCGGGTTCTATATAGGCTGTTTTAATTATATGCAGGCTGGTTGGATTTAAATAATCCTTAAAATCGCCATCCTCGTTTGACGGGTCTTCTACCTGGAACAAGCGGTCGTACAAACGTACTTCGGCAGTTTTGGCATGTGCCACACTAACCCAGTGTATAGTACCTTTTACATTGATGCCGCTGGTATCATTACCCGACCGTGATTCGGGCAGATAGCTGCAATATATAGTAGTAACATTGCCCGCATCATCCTTTTCAAAATGATCGCACCGTACAATGTACGCGCTTTTCAGCCTCACCATCAGCCCAACACCCAGGCGGAAAAACTTTTTAGGTGGCTCTTCCATAAAATCCTCGCGTTCTATCCACAATTCACGGCCAAAAGGTATGGCACGGTTGCCATCGCCACCCTCAGCTTCGGGGTTATTTTCACTATAAAGTGTTTCAAATTGGTCTTCAGGGTAATTGGTGAGTACCATGCGAATAGGGTCTAAAACACCCATGCGGCGCCAGGCTGTCCTGTTCAGGTTTTCGCGTATGCAAAATTCCAGCAGGCTTACATCAATCATGTTTTCGCGTTTAGCAATACCAATGCGGTCGCAAAACTCGCGGATCGATGCCGGTGTATAGCCCCTGCGGCGCAAACCGCTGATGGTAGGCATGCGCGGGTCGTCCCAGTCATCAACATGGCCCTCGGTTACCAGTTCCAGCAGCTTGCGCTTGCTCATCACGGTATAGGTCATGTTTAAACGGGCAAACTCATATTGTTTGGATGGATATATCTCCAATTGCTCAATAAACCAATCATATAAAGGACGATGAGGGATAAACTCCAGCGTACAAATTGAATGAGTAATCTCCTCAATAGCATCCGATTGGCCGTGTGCAAAATCATACATGGGGTATATGCACCAGGTATCGCCGGTACGATGATGGTGCGCATGCTTAATGCGGTACATAATAGGGTCGCGCAGGTGCATGTTTGGCGATGCAAGATCGATTTTTGCACGTAATACTTTAGCGCCATCGGGGTATTTGCCGGCCTTCATATCGGCAAACAAGGTCAAATTATCTTCAACGCTGCGGCTGCGGTATTGGTTTGGCGTACCCGGCTCGGTTGGCGTACCTTTTTGCGCGGCAATTTCTTCGGGGCTGCTGTCATCAACATAAGCCAGGCCGTTTTTTATCAGCGTTACGGCAAAATCGTATATCTTATCAAAATAATCGGAAGCGTATAGCTCATTTGCCCACTCAAAGCCTAGCCATTGTACATCTGCTTTAATGCTATCAACATATTCGGTTTCTTCCTTGGTAGGGTTGGTATCATCAAACCTGAGGTTAGTTTTACCATTATATTTTTGTGCCAGCCCAAAGTTTAAACAAATAGATTTGGCATGGCCTATATGCAGGTAACCGTTAGGCTCAGGCGGGAAACGGGTAAGCACCCTGCCGCCGGCTTTTCCAGTACGTATATCCTCTTCAACAATCTCCTCAATAAAATTTAATGACCTTTCGTCGCTCATGTCGTTTTCTTAGTAGTAATAGGGCAAATTTAGTTAATAAAGCTTAAAGCCGAAAGGTTAAAGCGTAAAGTGGAAGATTTGAGGATAGGGAGGGTTTGCTAACTAAACATCCTCACAATTTCTTCTTACTTTTACCCCAATTAATCCTGTTTTAAATGAGCGATACCTTTAACCGGCCCATTCGTGTTTTAGTTGCCAAGGTAGGGCTTGATGGCCACGACCGCGGGGCACGCATTATTGCTACTTCGCTGCGCGACGCAGGTATGGAAGTTATTTACACTGGCTTGCGCCAAACACCCGAAATGGTGGTAAACACCGCCCTGCAGGAGGATGCCGATGCCATCGGTATATCCATACTTTCAGGCGCGCACATGACGGTTTTTCCAAAAATTATTAACCTGCTTAAAGAAAAAGGCATGGACGATGTGCTGGTTACCGGCGGCGGCATAATACCTGCCGAAGATATGGTGCAATTAAAAAAGATTGGCGTGGGCGAGCTTTTTCCGCCGGGCACTAACACACAGGATATTGTAAGTTATATAACCGGCTGGGTACACACGCACCGTAATTTTAACATCATGGCATTTGAAAATCTATTGGTTGAGCGTAAGGGCAGGATACTTTACATCACCATAAATCGCGAAAATAAACTTAACGCCCTAAATAAAACCACCATAAGCGAACTGCACATCGCCTTCGCCGGTGCCTTTAGTGATGCTGAAGTGGGTGGTATAATTATTACCGGCGCGGGCCAAAAGGCTTTTGTTGCCGGTGCTGATATTGCCGAATTTGCCACGTTAAACCAACAAAGCGGCGGCGAACTGGCGAAGCACGGACAAACCCGGGTTTTCGATTTAATTGAAAACGGCAACAAACCCGTTATTGCCGCTATTAATGGTTTTGCCTTAGGCGGAGGGTTGGAGCTTGCCATGGCCTGCCACATACGCATAGCCTCCGATAATGCCAAAATGGGCCTGCCCGAAGTTAGCTTAGGCCTTATACCCGGTTACGGCGGCACGCAGCGCCTAACCCGACTGGTTGGCAAAGGCAAAGCTTTTGAAATGATTATGACTGCCGATATGATAACCGCTGCCGAAGCTTATGAATACGGTTTGGTAAACCATGTAGTTAGTCAGGACGCCTTATTAACCAAAGCCGAAGAAATATTAAACAAAATATTATTGCGCGCACCGCTGGCATTAGCATCGGTAATAAAAGCGGTTAACTCAGCAGCTCAGCCGGGGGTAAACGGTTTTGAAATTGAGATAGAAGAATTTGCAAAATGCTTTGGTACCAAAGATTTGCAGGAAGGTGTATCCGCCTTTTTAGAAAAACGAAAACCCGCTTTCAAGGGCAAGTAAGCACAATATTTACATTAATCTGACTAAAATACCTAAACGGTCAAAAATTATCTTGCTGTTAATCAATCGATTGAATAATACTGACATTTCGATGAAAAAACTTATATGATTTGTACCGTTACTTTGCCCCGTGTTAATTAACACAAGGATAAAATAATATATATAATCATGAAAAGTTCATTAAAAATTTCAGCAATTGCTTTAGCTTTCACTGCATTCGCATTTGGCGCAAAAGCACAAACAACAACTACTACTTCTACATCTACAACCACAGCAAGCGGCGTTCGCTTTAGCATTGGTGTCGACGCGGGATTGCCAACCGGCAAATTATCCGACTCGTATAACTGGAACCTTGGTGGTTCGGTACAGGCCGATATACCGGTAGCTAATCAGTTATTTGTAACCGTAAATGCAGGCTACGATAACATTTTCGGTAAAAAGGATATTGATGGTACAACATTATCAGCACCAAACATCCAGTTATTACCGGTAAAAGCAGGTTTAAAATTCTTCCCGGTAAGCAACTTTTACATCCAGGCTGATGCCGGTGCAGCATTTGCACTAAACAAATCTGACGTTGGTTATACCAATACCGCTGCATTTATTTATGCGCCACAAATTGGTTACCAGTTTCAGTTAGGCGGCGGCAACTATATTGATGCCGGCGTACGTTACGAAGCAAGCACCAAATTTAACAGTGACGTTGATGACAGCAAGGTTAATTTTGTTGGCTTACGTGTAGCCTATGGTTTCTAATACCTAACAACAATTCTATAAAAAGGGCGCCCTTCAAGGCGCCCTTTTTTGTTTTTGGCCGGCTGATAAGGTAGTATTTTGTAACAATTAACTTTAATTAACATTTTAAACCCCAAATTTTTCACAATTTTATTTTTTCAAGGCAATTAAAAATAAAAACGATGTTAGCTTTGCACCAAATCGTTAATATAAAATACCGGTGGTTTATACCTTGTTATTTTATTGTACGTTTAACATAATTAATTTGAACATAAAAAAATGAAAATCACTTTTAAGAAACTTTTTTATTTAATAGCATTTTTAACCTTTAGCCTTGGTGCAAAGGCGCAGTACTCGGCAGTGCCCGATACCATACGCTATAGCGTTGGTTTGGATGCCGCCTTTCCTCAGGCTAATTTTGCCCATACCTATACTTTTGGAGGCGGCATTACATTCCAGGTTGATGTGCCTTTAACCGAAAAGTTTTACGCGATAGCTAATACCGGTTTTGATAGTTTTATACCCTACAAGGCAGGTTTTACCGATAACCCTTCGGCTATTGTGGGTATAAAAGAACCTAATATCAATATCATACCGTTAACCGTAGGTTTAAAGTACTTCCTTATACGCACCTTTTACCTTGAGCTTGATGGTGGCGGCGAATATCTTTTAAATAAATCATCTCTATATGCAAATTACGACCTGGGGCTTTTAGCCGATGGCCAAATGGGTATTTTGTTTAAACTGCACAATCATAAATATGTAGATGTAGGTGTGCGGTTTGAAAAAATGCAGAATTTTTACCAAAGTTATGGTTCAAATAATTTTATTGGCCTGCGTGTAGCCTATGCGCTTAACACCAAGTAAAGCGCGTTCATTTTCAAAAAAAATTATTGGATTTCGCAATTTTGTGTAACTTGACAGCTTAATAAGCATTTACCTGTTAACAGAATACAGTATTGTGATATGAAAAAGATACTCATCATTGATGATGAAGTTAATGTTGCGCTGTTGTTATCAAAGTTTTTAACGCGTAATGGGTTTGATGTGCAAACGGCATCAACCGGTACCAGTGGCATGGAGTTCCTGAAAAACGGGGAATTTAGCCTGGTATTGTGCGATTTCAGGCTGGAGGATACCGATGGTCGCGAAATGCTTAAAAATATAAAAATCCAATACCCTAAAATCGGGGTAATTATAATTACAGGTTATTCTGATATTAAAATGGCTGTGGAACTCATAAAAATGGGAGCCTATGATTATATAACCAAGCCATTATACCCCGATGAGATTTTAAATACTATTAACAAAGCCATTGAAATACAATACGCTTTGCTCGACGATCAGCACGAGGCTAATATCATCGCCAACAACAAATCAAAAAACAATAAAAAGAATATTATAGCCGGCGAGTTTGTTTTTGGCGACAGCAAGGCGTCAAAAGAAATACTAAGGCAAATTGACCTGGTTGCACCCACCAACTACAGCGTTATTATATTAGGCGATAGCGGCACCGGTAAGGAAGCGGTTGCAAAAAGCATACACCTTAACAGCCCGCGCCACAACCAGCCCTTTATTGCCATGGATTGCGGCTCGCTAACAAAAGACCTTGCCGCAAGCGAATTTTTTGGCCACGAGAAGGGATCGTTCACAGGCGCTTTATACACCAAAATGGGCCACTTTGAAATGGCCAACGGCGGTACTTTGTTTTTGGATGAAGTAGGTAACCTTTCGTATGATATCCAGGCGGCATTACTGCGCACCGTACAGGAACGTAAGATAAAACGCATTGGCAGCACTAAAGAGATTGATTTAGACGTGCGCATTATTATTGCTACTAATGAAAACCTGCAGGATAGCATACAAAAAGGCCGCTTCAGGGAAGATTTATACCATCGTTTTAACGAATTTACTATTTATATGCCGCCGCTGCGCGAGCGTGGCAATGACATTATGCTTTTGGCCGAGCATTTTTTAATGATTGCTAACGAAGAATTAGGCCGTGATATAGTAGCCTTTTCGCCCGAAGTTGTGGAATGTTTTATGAGCTACCGCTGGCCGGGTAACATACGCGAGTTGAAAAATGTGGTACGCAGGGCAACCCTGCTTACCGAGGGTAACGAAATTAAAATGAAGGCGCTGCCGCTCGAAATTTCGAACCGGATGCTTACTTATGATTACAATAACCTGGTTACAGAAACACCCGAAGTAAAAGAGAACCGGCACGATTTGAAAAACGCCGCGCTTGAAGCCGAGTATGAAACTATTTTAAAAGTACTTAAAGAAGTTAACTTTAATAAAACCAAGGCTGCCGAAATATTAAAAATAGACCGTAAAACGCTTTACAATAAAATGAAAGCCATCAACCTTAAATAAATGAATGAGCCATTAAAAGGTAATGATGCCGCGGCCGCAGATATAAAGGCGTTAAAGCACGATATCAGGAACCAGCTTTCAAATATCCAGATATCAATAGACCAATTACGGTACGAAATACCCGAAGCAACCGACGATACCACCTTTTATATAGATACTATTGTTGAAAGCTGTAAAAAAATTGAGGCGTTGTTAAAAGAAAGGTAATAATCATCGTTTTACATAAAACATAACGGGCAACGCTAAAAACTTTTTAGCGTTTTTTTGTTATCTATACACAGCTAATTTTCGTGAATGTCAATTTTTAACTACAAGCAACGTAATAATATAATATTAGTAACCATTATTGTGCTGGGCTGCTTTTTGCTGTATGCTTTAAGCGGTTTATTTAGCGCCATATTGGGTGCGATAATATTGTTTACTGTTTTCAGGCCGGTTTACCTATATTTTGTTGAAAAGAAGGGCTGGAACAAAACATTGGTAGCCTTACTCATTATTTTCAGCTCGCTTATTGTTATTGTAATCCCGTTTCTTACGTTAAGTTTTATGGTGATTGGAAAAATTTCCAGTATCAACCATAACACACTCCCCATACACCAGTGGACAGCACAAATTGATGCCTTTGCCAATAAAACTTTAAGGCAGCCCCATTTTGTTGAAAACACCATGCAAAAACTTGGCGGCCTGGCAACAGCCTTATTCGCTTCAGTTTTAGAAGGTGCCGCCAGCATCATATTAACGCTCCTGGTACTCTATTTCCTGCTTTATTTTATGCTGGTGCAAATGCGCGATTTTGAAGCCGGATTATTAAAATATGCCCCTTTTCGCGAACAGCATACCTTAAAATTTGCCGCCGCGCTGCGTAATTCAACTTACTCAAATGTATTGGGGCAAGGCATTATATCAATAACACAAGGCACATTGCTAATTTTAGGCTTTTATGCTTTTGGCATACCTGATCCGGTTTTTTGGGGGGTGATAGGCGCATTTATGTCGTTTTTACCCGTAGTTGGCGGCCCTACACTGTGCATACCGGCCGGTATAATACTAATAGCTAACGACCATACTTTAAAAGGAATATTATTGCTTGCCTATGGCTTACTATTTATTGGCAACGTTGATAATGTTTTAAGGATGATTATAAACAAGCGTGTAGGCAATACGCACCCTATTATAACGGTTATAGGCGTGTTTATAGGCCTGCCGCTGTTTGGTATATTGGGCCTGGTTTTTGGTCCGGTTTTGTTATCGTATTTTTTATTGCTGCTCGAAATTTATGAAACTAACCGCCTGGCTGCCGACAGGCTGGAGCGCATAAGAACAGGTGGCGAAACGTAATTTGATTCAAATAATGAGCTATTTAAAAAATAATGTTAAATTACACTGAACGACAATTTGGCGTGAAATAAATACTTGGCAAGATATTTAACCGTTATAAAAACAATTTGTCAACTTAAAAATTATAATAACATGAACGATAACTCAAAAGTAGTAATTGCACTGCTTGCCGGGCTGGCAGCAGGGGCAGCATTAGGATTGCTGTTTGCACCCGAAAAAGGCAGCGAAACACGTGATAAGCTAACCGAATCATTAAAAAGCCTTGGCGACTCGATTAAAGAAACCGCCGCGGCCGAAATTGATAACCTGGTTGGTTTAAAAGATAAAGTTGTTGAAAATATCAAAACAAAAATCAAGGGCGCCGAGTTTGAATACCAGGACGACCTTGAACATGCATAAATTTCAATATCCCGGGTAAATAAACCTGCCCGGGATTATAAATAAAAATAATGGAAGAAGCCAACAAAGAAGAACAGCCTCAGCAGCCACCAATTCTCGATCAGCTAAAAGAGTATGCAGAAATACGCTTCAACCTGGCTAAGCTTAGGGCCATTGAGGGCGGCACATCAATAGCAGCCAGTATTATTGCTGATGTTGTGGCATTAATTTGCATGAGCATGGCCTTCATATTTGCCAGTATTACATTGGCATTTTACCTGGCCTACGTGTTTAATTCGGATTGGGAAGGCTTTGGCTGTGTTGCGGCCATTTATTTACTGATAGCCATTGTTGTAAAAATGAACAAGAGCAGGCTTGAAAGGCCAATAATTAACGGCATCATTCAAAAGATATTTAAATAATGGATACATCTATAAAAAACGCCTGGGATTTAAAGGAAGAGATAGTAAGGCTTAGGCAACAGGAACGGGAGAAAAGCGTTGCCCTGCAAGCCCGCTTTAGCAGCCCGGTAGCCGTGCTAAGCAGCCTGTATTCGCTATTTCCAAAAACCAACCATACCGGCGAAAACAGGAACAACATATTTAACCAGGATTTTGTAAGCATTATATCGCGCTTTTTAATTCCGCTTACTTTAAACAAAACGCTGTTTAAAAACTCCGGCTTTTTAATAAAAGCCCTGGTAGGGCTGGTATCGCAAAAGGCATCAGGCTATATTAATGAAGATTCGGTAGTAGGTGTTTTTGATAAGATTAAATCACTTTTCACCAAAAAAAGTGATTCCGCTAAAGACCATTATCCTTATAGCATATAGTTAAATTTCTGTCGCGTTTAAAAGCAGAAATTCTATTTTTGCGTTTTAATTTTTTACGTGGGAAAAGATAAACTAAGGCGCTTTGCCGAAATTGATACCTTTAGCAATGTTTTACAGATGGATGCCGGCAAGCCCTTTAAAGGCAACTGGGCCGCTAATCAGTTTAAAAATAACAACCCGGTAGTACTCGAGCTTGCCTGCGGAAAAGGCGAATACACGGTAAACTTGGCCCAATTATTCCCCCATAAAAACTTTATAGGTGTTGATTATAAAGGCAACCGCATTTGGCGCGGCGCCAAAACCGCGCTGGAAGAAAATGTAAACAATGTAGCCTTTTTGCGCATACAGATAGAAAACCTGGTGGATTACTTTGCCCCCGGCGAAGTTGACGAAATTTGGATAACCTTCCCCGATCCGCAACCCCAATTAAGCCGCGAAAAAAAACGGCTCACCTCGCCCCGCTTCCTTGATATGTATAAAATTATATTAAAACCCGGTGCTTACATCAACCTCAAAACCGATAATGATGCGCTACACGCCTACACCGCCGAAAAAATCGCGGAGCTAAACCTCAGCCTGCACGCAAAAACCGAAGACTTGTACCACTCGCCTTACGCTGATGAAGTACTATCGATAAAAACCTATTACGAAAAGAAATATTTAGCCCATAACAAAAACATTAACTATCTTAAATTTTCATTTGGGACGTAGGTCGGGGTGTCATGCTGAGGCACTCGAAGCATGAGCGCAAAGGCCTGTTGGAGCAGTACGGTAATGTCGCTCTATAAAGATCCTTCACTACGTTCAGGATGACAATTGGTAATACTATGGATGATATTAATTTTTTTGATAAAGTTTACCAGGTTGCAAGGCTGATACCGCCCGCCAGGGTAACATCGTATGGCGCTATTGCCAGTTATTTGGGTACTAAGGGCTCATCGCGCATGGTAGGTTATGCTATGCAGGCCTGCGGCAACGCCAAATCTCCTGTACCTGCGCACCGCGTGGTAAACAGGCAGGGGCTGCTTACCGCCAAACAGCACTTCGGTGGCGACCGCATGGCCGAAATGTTACGCAGCGAAGGCGTTGAAGTAGTTGAAGACCAGGTGCAGGATTTTAAAAATAAATTCTGGGACCCGGCTATCGAACTGGATTTAGAAAAATAATTCTCAAATTTTTTGTAGTAACTCAATTCGGTTACCAAAAGGGTCGCGAAAGGCAAAACGGCGGCGGCCGGGTATGGCAGGCTCTTCCAAAATCTCCACCTTACCATCAAGATATTTTCTCGCGGTATCAACATCCTCAACCTCAAAAGCTGTATGCCGGGTTGATGGCGGCAAGGCCGGCTCAACGCCAATGTGTAATTGTATATCGGCAATATTAAACCAATAACCTGCGGTTTTAAACAGGTGGTTTGGCCGCTCAATTAACTCCAATCCTATAACATCGGTATAAAACACCCTTGCTTGCTCAAGCTTTTCGGGGGCAACACAAATGTGTATATGGTCAATACGTTTAAATTGGATCATCTTATTGCTCAATGTAAACTCAAATTTAATAATTAAGCCAAACGCTATCCTAAATAATAAATATTATATTGGTGGGTAATTTAACAACCGATAAAACGCAAAACATTCATCATAAAACTTTATAAATGACCGCCATTAGTCAGCCAGCCAATACAAGCAAGCCGCCGCATCCCTTTGTTTTCATGTTCCTGTTTATCCCCTTTGGCGCCACAACGGGATATGTTACTGTTACCCTGGCTTTTTTATTTGCACATGCGGGTATTTCTATCGAAAAAATTGCCGGTTTTGCAGCCATACAATTAGTGCCTCAGGCATTTAAGTTTTTATGGGCACCACTGGTTGACGTTACGTTAACTGTAAAACAATGGCACATCATTTCTACGGCGTTGTGTGGGTTATCCATATTAGCATTGAGTATTATACCTATTAAAACAGCCAACCTGCCTCTTTTTATTATTGTGATAATTTTATCGAGCCTTGCAGCCAGCTTTGTGGGTATGGCGGGTAATAGTTTATCAGCCTATAACACACCCGGCGATTTAAAAGGCCAGGTGAGCGGCTGGATACAAGCCGGTAACGTAGGTGGTTCGGCAGTTGGTGGCGGTGCCGGGCTTTGGCTATCAGAAAACATGCCTCATACATGGATGGCAGGCGCTATTTTGGCAATTGCTTTTGTGTTATGCTCCATTTTCCTGGTTTTTGTACACGAGCCCGACAGCCATATAAAAGCCACCAGCGCTTTTAAAACCATAAAAAATGTTGTAATGGATGTGTGGACAAATATTAAAGCGCGCATGGGACTCATCGCTCTAATATTATGCTTAATGCCCATAGGCACGGGGGCTGCATATAATTTATTTTCTCCTATTGCTAAAGACTGGAAAGCAAGTGCCGGCGAAGTAGAGGCAATAGTAGGGATAATAGGCGGGTTGGTAACTGTAGTCGGTTGTTTGTTGGGTGGTTGGCTATGCGATAGGATGAACCGGAAAACAGCCTACGTAGTGGTAGGGATGATTCAGGCTGCAGCAGATGTAGGAATGGCTTTTTGCCCGCATACCGCCTTAATGTATGGAATATGGGGTTTAATATATTCCTTTTCAGTAGGGCTTACGTATGCTGCTTTTAATGCCTTTGTACTCGAAGTAATAGGCACCGGGGCAGCAGCAACTAAGTTTGAGGTTTATGCATCCATATCAAACCTACCCATTATATTAATGAGCGCCGTTGCAGGAATTGCCTATACTAAATGGGGCGCTAACGGCATGTTAAATACTGATGCCCTTTGCGCGATAGCGGCTATTATAGTATTTATGCTGATATGGAGCGCGTTAAAAAAAGTAAAGGCATTACCCGCAACCGCCGAATTTGTGCCCGAACACTAAATAATATTGAGACGAATTGAATGAGTTGTAAGTTGTGTGTTAGAAGTTGTATGCTTAATTTAGTTTTATCTTTACCCATATAATTTATACTTACAACATGCAACCTGCAACTCACAACATAAAACGCTGCTCCTGGCCCGGAACCGACGAACTTTACATCAAATACCACGACGAAGAATGGGGCAAAATAACCCATGACGACAAAAAGCTGTTCGAGTTTTTAGTGCTTGAATCAGCGCAGGCTGGTTTAAGCTGGATAACCATTTTGCGCCGGCGCGATGGCTACCGCAAAGCTTTTGCTGATTTTGATGTAGAGAAAGTGGCCGCCTTTACCGCTGAAGACGCGGCACGTTTAATGCAGGATGCCGGCATTATCCGGAACCGCTTAAAAATATCATCTACCATTACCAATGCGCAATTATTCATCCAAATACAAAAGGAATTCGGCTCGTTTGATAAATACCTGTACAGCTTTATGCCCGATGGTAAGCCCATTATAAACCACGGCAACCACTTGCCTGCCAGTACACCTATATCCGATGCTATCAGCAAGGACATGAAAAAACGCGGCTTTAAATTTTTTGGCTCAACCATTTGCTATGCCCACATGCAGGCCACGGGCATGGTGAACGATCATTTGGACGAGTGCAGTTTTAAATAGTGTAATTACACCGATTGGGGAAGGATTACACCGATTGATTTTTTACGATTTTGAGTGAATTGACCATGATGTGTAATCAACATTAATCGTATTTTTGAAACACCCGTTTTAATTTATGAATCCCGACAATCAGTGTAATCCCCAGCCAAATCGGTGAAATCATAAACTAATCGGTGTAATTAATCATAACATGAAAAAACTATTTCTTTTGGATGGCATGGCCCTCATTTACCGGGCGCATTTTGCTTTAAGTAAAAGCCCGCGGTTTACTTCGGGCGGCTTAAATACCTCGGCGGTGATGGGCTTTACCAATACCCTGCTGGATGTGTTGAAAAAAGAAAAGCCAACACACATGGCCGTGGTATTTGATACTGATGCACCCACCGAGCGCCATACCGAATACGAAAAATATAAAGCCCACCGCGAGTCAATGCCCGAAGATTTATCTAAAGCATTGCCTTATATTTTCAAAGTAGTTTTGGGCTTTAACATCCCGCTAATTACCTCCGATGGTTACGAGGCTGATGATATCATAGGCACCCTCGCCAAAAAAGCCGAACAAAAGGGTTACCAGGTGTATTGCATGACACCCGATAAGGATTTCGCGCAGCTGGTATCGCCAAACATACATATTTACAAGCCGGCACGAATGGGCAACGAGATGGAGATTTTAGGCGTAAAGGAAGTACTGGCCAAATGGGAAATTGAACGCGTAGAGCAGGTAATAGATATCTTAGGCCTTTGGGGCGATGCGGTGGATGGCATCCCGGGTATACCAGGCGTAGGCGAAAAAACTGCCAAATTACTTATCAAACAATATGGCTCAGTTGAAGAAATAATCAACCACAGCCACGAACTAAAAGGCAAGCTGCGTGAAAATGTGGAACAATATGCCGAGCAGGGCTTAATGTCCAAAAGGCTGGCTACCATCAACCTCAATTCGCCGGTCGAACTGGATGAAGCGGGCCTTGAAATGTGCGCGCCAAGCAAGGATTTGCTGGAACCCCTGTTTGCCGAACTGGAATTCCGAACTTTAGGCAGGCGTGTGTTTGGTGATGATTTCAGCATTACCGAAATGAAATCAGTCGGCATACAAACCGACCTGTTTGGCAACCCGGTTGCCGGCGGCCGCACCACCATGACGGTGGACATCGCCGATATTGCCGAGCCCTACGAACCTG
>Ga0302300_1000570_pt1 | contig 25117 bp, 14 predicted proteins | sample III_Palsa_E1_1_FD_198756 | JGI IMG/M metagenome (GOLD analysis project Ga0302300, IMG submission 198756) | Peat permafrost microbial communities from Stordalen Mire near Abisko, Sweden - III_Palsa_E1_1 | ecosystem: Environmental > Terrestrial > Soil > Palsa > Peat permafrost | place: Sweden... | reverse complement strand
AAGAGATTAAAAGTCTTGTTCCCTTTGCCAAAATTATCCGAGGAATGTATTCCTCATGGTTAGGTGCAAACCTATCGGGATCCAAAGATGTTAAACCTAAAAAAGGAGAGTATGACGGAATCAGACACAATCAATATGCAATTACGTATCATGATGCATTTAATAAGTGGAACCACAAGTCGGACTTCTCAGAACAGATCTCTTATATAAAAAACTTTGCCTCTCATTCATCATTATCACCATCACCACCATCACAAATGTTGTAGCCTCAAAATACAAACTAAAAACCAAAAACAAATGGGCATGCCACACAACAATAATAACCCAATGAGTTTGAGATAAAAGTACAAGACAATATACATTTACTAACTTAATTAGTAAAAGTTAAAACGTTACATTGTTTACATAGAATGTAATTTACGAGACATATTATAATATAGTATTGATGAAAATTGGTAATAAAACATTCAACCAATGTTATAGTTAGACATTGAACATAGTATTACAATACTTACCTGAATGTAAACAAGAATTAGATCAATCGATGATCTTAAATGTTAATTCATGATGGTAATTATTACTACTTGGTTCAATATACAATATAAGTAACTCTGTTGTTATCTTATCTCTAATTTTATTAGTGTATTAATATAAAGTATCATTGAAACAAACTGTGAACATAGAGTTAACTTTGGGTATTAAGGTATCAAACACTAATTTGGATACCTTAATACTATCGATAATCAAGGGGAAAAGAGAATGTGGTAGTTTTTCTTCTCATTATGTGATATCCAATATATAATGTAATTATAACTATAGTTAAAGAATACACACAATTTTATTACACATAATAGTTATGTGTTTGTTTACTTTTATAATATGTGTAATTTACAGTATATATATATATATATATATATATATAATGTAAAGATTGTTACTTGTACGATTGAACGTTAATTCACATCTTGTATAGGTAATGTAAGCACCATATAAATAATAAATTAAAATTGTCAGAAGATAAGTTGTTGAAGAGTTGTAATCTTTATTTAGAAATGTTATAGAAGTTAAAAGGTTAGAATTTTTGTCTAAAGATAGTGTTGAAACCAACAATTGTCTTTACTGACGGGGTGAGAGCTAAATGTTGGGCATCAAGCAAAAGGTAGTGATAACATTCTTGTTGTTTCTTTCTCATTATAAACTTTATCCCTCTATAACTTTAAATTTGGTAGCTTGTAATATACTTACCTCGTAAGTATACATTGTACATTAATAGTATAATTAGGTTATATTGTAGGAAGAATAGAAGTGTGTTAATCAGTCAATTCACAGATGTAATTGTTGTACTTATCTTCATTAGTGTCACCATTTTCGTATCGACTAATACCCACTCTCTTTTCTTCATCCTCCTCTTCTTCATCCTCTTCTTCCTCTTCATTCTGTTCATCATCATTAACACAATCTGTGACCCATAGTTCACCATGCAACTTTGATATTAAGTCAAAATTGTGTGAAATTACAATCACAGCACCAGAGAAAGCATTCAGTGCCATAGTTAGAGCATTAACAGTAATACTGTCAAGATGGTTTGTTGGTTCATCAAGTAGTAAAATATGTGGTCGAGTTACAGCAAAAGAAGCAAGTTTAACACGAACCTTTTGACCACCACTTAAATCCGCAATTGTTGTTTTGTGATGTTCAGGTTCCAAGCCTGAGTCACCTAAATACTTATGTAGTTGATCATCACTGTTATCTGATGTGTCTGACACCAGTGACTTCAGGTAGTCCAAAGCATTAATATCAGCTGGTAATGTCTGATCAAAATTTTGATCATAATAACCAATTTTAATCCTAACATTACGATTAATATCACCTGACAAAATTTTAATACTGTCACAACCAACTAAGCACTTTAGGAATGATGACTTACCACTACCATTAGGACCCATAACTACCATTCTAGTTTTGGAGTTTATAGTTAAATTGAGACCAGCTACCAATATCTCGTCATTGCTATAACCATAGCTAACATCATCCAAATTAATGTAATCATTGATGTACTGTAGTGGATTATAAAGTTTAAGTTTAACTCTATATTCAGCCTCAGGTCTAATAATACAGTTATCTCTAATATAGTTACCAAGCTGCTGTTTACCACAATCTTTGTTGGTTTTTAACTTCTGCATCATGTTCTCATGCTTCTTCCATTCTTTGTCCATCACATCACACTTGTGGCGATATAAACTCTGAAAGAAGCTGTAGTTACCGTTATAATAACGCAGTTGTTTATGTTCGATGTTAATAATAATATCTGCAATGTAGTCAAGGAAGTAGCTGTCATGACTAGCCACAATGTACGTTTTGCAATATTTAGCCAGATTATCCATCAACCACATGTTACCTCTGAGATCGAGATGATTGTTAGGCTCATCCAAAATAAGCAGATCTGGTCTTGACATCAATGCCTTCGCTAATGTTATACGCATACGATAACCACCAGAAAACTCTTTAATTGGTTTGTGAATATCAAGAAGGTCTAAACCAGCAAGAATTTCCTTGTTTGCTGCTGTAATAGTGTTAATATCAACAGAAGTGTTAGTGAAGTCTTGTAATGATAATACTGTATTGAGAGTATCATCAGATACTGGTTCCATCTGATGGACATATTTAACACTATGGAAAGGATTAGTTATGTTAACTATGTAATTTAGTAAACATGTTTTACCCGAGCCGTTCCTGCCAACTAGACCATAATGACCACCTTCTTGTATCACAAGTCTCGTTTTGTCAACTATGACAGTTTTATTATCTTTGTTTGTATTATTGGTGGTGCCAACAACCAAAGTCAAAGGGTCAACACCGATCAACACAGTAGTGTAATCCAACTGCTCTGTTGTGTAATGTTTAGATGTTAACAGTCTCTTCATTTGTTTTATACCTTCTAGTCAAAAATCAGCACTTTAAAACCATCACTGGTTCACGCTATAAACCAATGAAAATGTCAGTTTATACAATAACAACATTCCACACTTGAAGTAAAAAATGTAAAATGAGGGATATAATATATGTTACTAATTAAGTTAGTAGAGATTAAAATAATATGTTGTTTATACAAAATATAAGTTACAAAACATATTATAAATATGGTACTGGTGAAAGTTGGTAATGAGGTGTTCAATCTGTCACAATTGGACATTGAACATAGCAACACAATACAACATTTACTTGAATATAAACAAGAGTTAGATCAACCGATACATCTAGGTGTTTGTTTACAGTGGTGGCATGATTACATGAAGTTTTTAAGGTTTCAAAGCACTAATTATTTAAATGTTAATGCTTTGTTGGTAATAGATTATTTGGATAATGTTAAACAATTTAAGAAGTGGTATACATTTGTTTATAGTCAACAAGTTGCTCTAGTTGACATTATGTCTGCTGTCAACAACACCAATTTTGTTATGACAGATGTTAATCCACTGTTTGGGTTCAAAGATATTGAAAGCATAGCAACTGGTGTAAAGAATATTAACATACTAACCAATGATGTTGTTGAATATATCATTACTACATTATTTGATGACGTTAATATTTTTAATACCTATCGACTAACAATTGGTTATGACCGAAAACATAATATACCACAGAGTGTATTAGATAAACTTAAATTTGTTAACATTATAATTGCTGATACAAATACAGTTGTTTTACCAGATATTATGATAGACGCACCTATGGTTAAAACAGTAGGTAGACCAAATTACATGATACAATTTATACGTTCAACACGAATATCTGACTATTACGATAAGGAAGATTATGAACAACATGGTTTCTTAATTCCAGAGACAGATGCTAAATCTTTAATTGCTAAAGGTAGTAGTTATTGTCCATTTGACTTTAACAATGATCACAACACTAATATAACAATTACCATTTATGGTTATAACTATACGGTATCCACATACAACAACAAATATTTATATCACCGTGATTACTACATGTTTTTGTTATGTGAAACTGACCCTATAAACAAGAGAGTATATGCCTTGTCAATCTAGTTATTATAAATAACATACATATGATTACTTTGCAGCAAAATAATAAAGTATAATATTGTTATGCGTTTACAACTATAAACATGTAAAGTTTTACCTTGTCACAAGGTAAACAAATTAAACAGTTGATTAGTATGGATATTAACAACATATACACACACACTACGTGTTAATATGACACATTAACACGTAGTGTGTGTGTATAATGAAAAATGTCTACAAGTTAAATTATTAACCACAATAAGGTTTATAACATAAATGGATTAATAACTTTTGACTTGGATAATGTTAATAGTAAAACACACACATGTGACGTATCAGTCCGATGAGCTTAAAACACAATAACTTCTTTTCATCATCAACTGACTGTTGTATTATCGGTCACAGTAATAACATATATCTCATTCCCTAACAAGTTTATATTAATGTTTTGACGCTTACATGCTCTATTTGAATAGTAATACATTAGTAATTAAAGATGTGTTTTCAACTCAGCTAACTTTGTTGAACATGTACAGATCCCAACCACTGTATTTTGACATTTGAGTTAACAATTGTCAAAATACAATATCACTAGTTTCATAAACTCCTTTCGTTATAACATTAACCTTCAAAACGATATTTGTCTTCACTGCCCCCTTCCTTCTCTCCTTCTCTCCTTCTCTTCCATATTTATTACCCATTACATATTCATGACCCAAAACAACTATTTCTCAAGAAAATGGGTATAGATAACAATGATAGGAACATTGTTTGTGGTCTGTAATATCTACAAATATGCCGTTGTGGATAATTGAATACACCAATAATTGAATACACCAATAATTGAATACACCAATAATTATTTACTTGTGATAATACAAACTAGTAGTTATATATGTAACTACATAATATTGGTGGATAGTTAAAATACACCAATATTATGTAATTGTAATTGTAATTGTAATCATATGAAACTAGTAATCACATATATAAACAGTTCAGAGAAAGAGAGTATTTAGTGTATGAGATAGAGGAGAGGGAAAGTAATAATGTTACATTGTATAACATTAAAATTAACAATAGTAAACAAACATCACAAAGAAGAATGTTATTCTTTAGCAAGTAAGAGAAGAGAGAGAGAGGGGGAGAGAGAGGAAGGGAGGAAGGGAAGAAGGGAGGAGGGGAACAAGGTCAAAAATATGTCTGATATATTTTATGGATGATTCGAATTGTTTAAATTTGTAGCTAAACATATTCTAACTATCTTAACTTATATTTCTGTTCGATAATGACACAATAAAGTACAACAAATAATTAAATATTAATATAAAAATATAAGATACGATTAGAACCTAATTATATATCTGATGGTTAGAAAGAATACATCAAACAATGTAATATAAGGTATTGTTAATTATCTAATACACATTATGTGTCATAATGTGATATTTATTACTCCCGATATAAGATTTAGGTACTCCAACACAACAACTATTATCTATTACATGATTACAATATTAAAATCTTGAATTTTAAAATTAAATAATCGTAACATAATTACTATTATTATCAATACAAACATATTATGTGTTTTGTCAAAGTAGATAGTAAATTTATTTACCAATAGTAATTTTGTTGATATTGAGTTTTGTTACTTCTGATACTAATAATATTTATTTGTACTTTATGTATATGTTTTTTTGTAGTGGAGTTTTAACTTACGTTACATGAGAATTTATATACGTGAGTATCCATTATATATTATTACAAAATCATAACTTTAAATTGTGTTGAGATAAATTATATTTAATATTAAGTATATTTAATGTTAATAAATATATAAATGTATTCTGTGTTAGATCAAAAGTTGTCAGATAAGATATCCTGCTGGTTATCACCATCACCATCACCAACTGTGATAACGGCAACATGTGTTGATGGTACATGTAGTAAGAAGAGTGTTAATAATAATGGTAAGGAGAAGGAGAAGAAGAGTTATATTGTTATTGGTGCAGGGGCAGCAGGAAGTGTAGTTGCAGCTCGTTTAGCTGAAGATCCGGAAGTTAACGTTCTCGTCATTGAAATGGGTCCTAACAATTATGGTAATGAATATGTGATGTCACCGGTTGATGCCAGTTTAATGTGGGATAATCCTTTAGGCCCAAAATTCTCACCATCATCATTAAGTTTTGAGACAAGTAAACAGTTAGATAGACATTACACATATCCCAGAGGTACAGGTGCTGGAGGCAGTAGTAACCATCACTCATTGGTAGACGGTCGTGGATCACATCTGATCTATGATAACATCGCTAAACTAGTAAACGATGATATCTGGTGCTACAATAATGTACTTCAGTATTACAAGAAGATGGAAAGGTACTATGGTAACCAAACTATCACTTATGATAATAATGAATATCATGGATCTGATGGCTGGTTGTCAGTTCGACCATCAACAGTGAAATCACCATTTCACCTCCAGCTATTAAATGTTTGTCATGAGATTACAGGTGCCAATATCCGTAATGATATGTCTGGCCCACCGGAACAAGCTGACGGTGTAGGTCTGATTGAAGTTCAAGTTACAGAAGATGGTAAACGGTCTTACCCTTTTGGAGACTTGTTAATCCCAACTATGAACAAAAATAAAAACATTGTTGTATTGTTCAATACTTTAACTACCAAAGTACTATTTGATGACTGTAATACAGCAATAGGTGTGAATATCATTCATAAACCAAATGCCTACTATGCTAACAAATCATCTGTTGATTGTGATAATAACAATAATAATAATAAACAGTTTGAAACAAGTTTTTATTGTAATACTGAGGTTATAATTTCATGTGGTGCAATTAACACACCACAGTTGTTAATGTTATCAGGTGTGGGTCCGGCTGATCATTTACAGCAAATGGGTATTAATGTAATTGTAGATTCACCAGGGGTGGGTAGTAATCTAATGGACCATCATGAGGTAAATGTTGTTTATGAGTTTGACTTTAACAAGATTGTGTGGCCAAGCCAAGCTGCATCATTGTTAAACAAATTAAACCAACTTGATGATGATAACAGTGATGATAATTGTAATAAACAGTTTAAACAACATTTACAACAGTTTGCTAATTTGGATCCGAATAGTGTAGAAAGTAGAGAACCAGCAGGAGGTATAGTACTTGACTGGTATTCTGGATTACCGACAGATATCGGACATGATTTACACATTGATCATGGACAAGGGTTCTTCTTTGACTTTGATTTAAGTAGTAATAAACCACTGCCTGATGGCAAGGTAAGAACCGACTATGAAAAGGCTCAAACAGACATTTATAAACCAAAGACTTATTTTCACAGTTTAATTGAAGTACTCAGACCAACATCAGCTACAGGTAGTATACGATTGGCATCATCCGATCCATGTGTTCAACCAATCATTGATTTAGGTTTGTATGATGATGACCCAGCATGTGAAAGATTAGCTCATGGTATTTTAATGATAAGAGATATTTATAATCATCCAACTATTAAACATTATTGTAAATTAGATGATAACGGTTTACCACTTGAACTATTTCCTTCTTACAAATATAAGTCTATTGATGAACTCAAGTGTTACATTAAATCATGGTCATCGTTTGGTCATCACATATCTGGTACAGCGGCCATGAATAGTGTGACCAACTCTCGCCTCCAGGTAATCGGGACTAACAATCTAAGAGTTGTTGACACCAGTATTTACCCCTTTCCTTACTTACATGGTTACAATACATCTCGTGGTGCCTACTTAATTGGTGAAATGGCTGCTGATATCATACGGTGTTAAAAACTTCACCAATTTCTTTAATGTGATTAATAACACACATCTTTGACATAATTAACATACCATTGACATAATTAACTATTGATGAGATAATTAAACATCTCCAAGATGTTTGAGTATTGTTATTGTAAATAAACATTTTATATCTTCTTAGAAGATACATTATTACCACATTTATATTATTAGTGTTACATTAACAATATAACACTAATAATGGTTATTACTAATTGTTTGTTACTTAAAGTAACAATTAGTTTACTATATCTCTTACAACTCATTATAATTTATAGTTTTATTAAACATATCAAGTTAATTAAAGTTATAAAATATTATTAAACTGATAAACAATAGCATTTATAACAAGTTATTATATATTGTATTGTTATTATATAATGTACATAATAACTTGTTATAAATACTGCTGAATATATTATATACATATATATAAAAACAATAATAATAATAACAATAATAACATATTACTTTACAAATATTAAAACATGTTTGACATGTTTAAATTGGTAACTATTTATCTATTACATCTATTTGGAATTACGTATTAATACCGATACAATTACATAAAATTCGTGTAAGTAATTAATTATGAATATTATGTAAATATGACAATATAATTAATCGTAATATTATGGTAATATATACCTGTGTAGTTATAATGTGCCCGTGGTTAGTTGCCTACACGGATTTATGTAGTTTGTATTAATATAGACCTAAGATTGGTCCTGCTCTAGTCCGGTTCTGTCTGGTTTGAAGTGTGAGATGAAGTATGAAATGAAGTGATAGCTCAACTATGAGATGAAGTGTGACATTAACTGATAACTCTCAACTGATATATTAACTATGACATGGTTGAATTATCAGCTCATCCCATAGTTGAGCTATGTTAAACATACTTGTATAATTACAATATACCTGTGGTTAGTTGCCTACACGGATTTATGTAGTTTGTACTTGCATGAATGAGTAATTACAAGTGTAGTTTAAGTAATAATCAATGTGAGTCTAGGATACATGTATATATATACATATACCTGAAAGAGAAAAAACGACACCAAGTATAAGTATAACTACATAAAATCTTTGTAACAGAACTAACCACAAATATTATGTGTCTATATATATATGTATGTTTTATATTAGTATTAGTTGTAAATACATAACACACATTAATCTTCACATGAACCAAAATTAGTCCTGATGTGAAATGACAGTTATCCTATGGAAATAACTATGAGATGAGCTACATTAAAATAAAACATTATTGTTATTTGCGAGTTAATAAAATGTTAAATTCTCAGAGAATCTAAATATATATGTATGAGGTTATAATATAACTCATGTTTGTTCATGATAATATTAATTGTAATATACTGTTTGAAATATATATTATATACATAAACATACAACGCTCAATTACCATGATTAACTGGTTGATAAATATAATTATTGACACACTAAATGTTGTAACACTTTGTAGTCAATAATTATATTTAGCAAGTAGGAGATTAAATGTTAGATATTAATAGTAAGTAACGTATAAAATATACTACAATAATAATATTAATCTCTTCGTCTATAATATGATAGGTTAAAACAAGGGTAGAATGGGGTTTTTGGGTAAGTCAGTGAAGTCATGTATTCTTGGAGTGAGGAGGTGAGGAGAGGGGAAATGGGGTATTCGAGTAAATCGGGGATATTTGGGTAAGTTGGTGAAGTTATGTATTTTTGGGTAGATTGGGTATTTTCAGATATATGTATTATACAGATTAGACATTATCGGGATAGTGTTCTCTATACAAAATACAATTATTATACGTTTAACTTGTTTATTTTCAAATGAGTGGGGTAATTCCAATTTATCATTGTTTAATAATCTTATTACATATTGTATTGTTATTATTGTTACATCTTATATTTTAAGTTCTTTGTTGTTTATTAACTAATACGTTCCTTCTCCTTTCCCGATCTACCCCAACAGTACATAACTTCACCAACTTACCCAAATATCCCCGATTTACTCGAATACCCCATTCCCCCCCCCTCACCAATTTATTCTAACTTTTTGTCCTTCTCAACCAAAAAAATATTTTACGTAACATAATATTATTATTACAAATCATAATATTATGTTAGTATGTATGTTATTATATGTTTTGTATTCTATTATCAACACTTACTCCCTCCCTCCCCTTCATCTCTCTCTCCCCATAATGTATACAAATTTGTATGGATAGTGTATTAATCATGTGTTTATGCTAGCGACCCCCAAGATGCGCACTCACAATTTTATATTTATCTACTTTATATTATATGATGTAAATAATAAATATTTTAATGGTTATAATATTTACCACTATTATCATAGTTAATATAGTAATTAATGTCACTCACAATTTTACTTTATTTATCTAATGTTGATATCATGCTTATCTATCGCATCTTATTTATCTTATAATTATAGTAACATGTTATTTAACCATATATTATTTATATTAATTCCATATGTGGTTAAAGGATAGCAATAGATATTTGTGTTGCGCATATGATGCTAGATTTTAACAGATTTGTAATAATTATTCATATATATGTTTGTATATTTGTTGGGTTTATATGACTATTAATTCTAATTTTACCGTTTATATAGATATGTGTTTTCAACTAACACATACTTAATATATTCGTGTTTATACAAATCTTGTTTATACAAATTTTAATTGTTAACATCTTTTGATGTGAAAATGTGTTATTTGATACTTTTGTAGTATATATATATATATATATATATATTACAAGGTAACATGACTGACAATGTGTATATGTTAATATAATTTATTGGTAAATTTTTGTAATTTAAAATTAAACAATATACATATTTTATTATGAGTATTAGGTAGTTTTATTGTTGTCCTTCTATCAACTTACCTTACACCACCCCCATTCCACCCTATCCTTCATGTTGCCCAATAACTCTTGGTTACTTTATCTTCGCAACTATATTTAAAATATAGTTAACATATACAAGAATAGAAATACTATGTTAAAACATCAAAATAACATTATAGTAAGATATTACATACAAATATCAAAATATACATTACATTATGTAACGTACACTTACTTATTACAATCTAGTGAATCTACACTATACAGTACACACACATATTTATCAGAACATTCTTTACAGTAAAATAAGTATCCACTATACAGTATGATACTTAGTATACCATTAACATGTAATGTCTCAATGTTATATTACTTTAATGTTTAAAACAATACATATCTGTTGATTCGTTCATCCATCAAATAATTATTAGGTATGTAAATATAAAACTTTACCTTTAATAGTACATTATATACTATTAATTATTTTATTGTTATGACAATTTGTTGTTGTTTTTATGTTGTAAACATAACGGGAATAAACAACACATATTTCTCCGTTCAATATAATATGTTTCTATTGTTATTAACATAAACAAAACATATGTACTTACAACATTGTAATTACAAATGTAGTATAATATGTTTTTAAATTAATAATGCATCAAAAATTACTTCTTTCGGTCATAAATTGTAACGAGTGTTAATATTAACACTTATTTGAAATTAGTAATTAATATGTAAAGTTGTAAATATCTATATTAATAAAGTGTTAAAAGATAAAGATGTATATATATATACATCTTTATAATATTAAATATGTGATGTGGTTAAATTATTATAAACAAAATACTTGTATATAATAATTTTGTATTAGTTGTAAGTGTATGCTATTATAGTAATATGTAAAAGAAGTAAGTTACTTGTGAATCTGGAATTCACAAGAGTTAATGTGTAAATGTGTACGTGTTAAAGTTATATTAAAATAAATATGTTTAATATAAATTATAATGTGTAATGATGGTACTTACTTAAAAATTAAGGTTTGATATCATAGTTGTGTATACAAGTGTGTCATTGGAGCGGTGAGAAACAAGGTTGTGGTATTTGGGAAACAAAAAACAACAGTGTTAATAAACAAAATACACATACTTAACCAAAAGATATGTAAAAACAACAAATTTAGTAATGGTGTACTATTTACTACCACATACAAGTTAATACATGATGATGATGATGATAATAATAATAATACATAACATAATACTAGTTTTGGTATCATTACAACTCATCTCTATTTTTGAAGTTAGATATGTGGATTAGTATTTTTGGGATAGTGAAAAGTATTATAGCAATAACTTTAATAATATGAACACTAACTGGTAATAAAGTATTTATTATCTATTTTGTAATACAACCAAAACAGTATTTACTTTTGTACGTTAGAAGGATATAACCAACATATTGTTAGCAAATTTCTTAAACGATTCAAAACATTAAAATAATGTTGTTTTATGTTAATTTACACCATATTTTAACATTATTTTAATGTTTTGAATCGTTTAAGAAATTTGCTAAAAATATATTGGTTATATTTTTTTAATTATTATTTATTACTATATTTAAATGTATACAACATATTAGTAGTGAAAGAAGAATACATTATTTTAAAATATAAAATGTGTTGTTACACCATGTAAATATCTAGCTTCATATATATGCATATATTAAATATATGCAAAATATGTTTTCACATGATTTTTTAAATGTTATACCTATTTAAAATATTTACCTATTTAAAGTATTATATGTTAAAAATATGTTGTAAGGTTATAAATTAAATAATGTATACCAACTGAGATTATCTGTTATATGATTATATAATATTAACAATATAGTAATAATTAGGAATATGTTAATTTTTACTGTTATTGTCACACCAGTGTTAAGAGAAGGTAATGTTAAACTTATATGCCATGTTGATGTCAATAAACAAACATTACACTACCATGAAATCGGGTGGAAAGATACAATATAATTACATTAATTAATAGTGATAGATAAGTAAACAGGACAGTCTTGTTTATAACAATATTAATAACAATAGACAACAACATAACTTAAAGTATAGTTACATGAAATCTATGCAAACCAAAGGTATATATACTTCAGGGAAAAGAGCTGTCAGTTGACGTCATAATTGATGTCATAATTGATGTCATAATTGATGTCATAATTGATGTCATAATTGATGTCATAGTTGAGCTATCAACTGAGAGCAGGATCAACACCTTCGGTTTAGAGCAGCTCTTCTCCCTGAGGTATATAACCTTCGGTTTACACTTTAAAGTATACAATCGTTTCTTGGTTGTTATTTATTTACCCATATTTGAATGGTATAATCTTCTCTCTCTCTCTCTCTTTCTTTTTCTTTTTTTTTCATTGTAATCGTTAAATATTGTATCTAAAGCATAATATTATTATTAATAATAATATGGATGGTAGTAAGTTTAAGTTTAATCTTAAACCCGGTACTACAAAGATAATTTCCGATGGTTAACATTGTTATAGTTTCTTACCTCTTTTATATTTACATATTTATTTTTGTTAGTCCTTCAAATATATGGTAAACATAAATATGTATTTTTGTTACAATGTTTTAACTTATACTAACTTTAGTCATAATCATCATGTTACTGTATTTCATATAATAACATTACAATGTTAAGATTTTATATTATTTAGAATAATATAACTAGTGGGGATACTAATAATATATTAACACTAATAAACGTTGTTTATGTTGTTATTACAGTAACAATATTTAGTACAACATACTATGTTTGTTGTGTGAATTATACAATAAAAATAAAAGATATATGTGTTTTATTTCTATTATAGACTAAAAGATTTAGTATTATAAAGTATTTTATAACTATGACGTAGTTATTGTATAGTATAATATTACAAGTTTATAAGTTACGAAATATACATTCATAACATATTTATATAAACATTGTATTAATTACAAAGTAACTTTTTAATGTATATATGTAATTTAACATTGTATTAATTACAAAGTAAATTATAGTAATACTAAAAAACTTCAAACTTGTATAGTTGGTATTACCAAATATAAACACGTATTAATATCACTATAAGTAGTAATATATGTATAACACATAACAATTTTTGTGTTTACAATTTTTTCCATGATATCTTTGCATGTGTAGGTATGTAGGTATATTAAATATATAGTAAAGTTATTGAAAAACAGTAAAGATATATAATATTATATATCTTTACTTAATAATATTTATATTAAAAACAGTAACATGTTCGGATATAGTGGTAATAACAATGGTTATGGCGCATCATACATGGGTTTTACTCCTAATTTTATGGGAAGAATTGGATCTTCTATGACTGGTATGTTTTACGGTACTCAAGATTTTGTTACTATAAATAGTAACAATAATGTTGGTAGTTTAGGAACACAACTACCAACATTATTGTTACTATTTATAGTACCAATACATAAGCCATTAACAAATGTAACATCATCAACAACAACAAACAAATTGTTATCATCTAAAGCACAGATTGGTGAAAAACCAAAAAACAAGTTGTTAACAAGTAAAACTTCAACATATGGTACATCAACACGTAAAATGAAAGCAGATAAGACATTGGTTGATGAACTATTAATCAGCAACTTATCACTCAGTGAAACATATGTTGATAAATCAGCTGAAGGTAAAAAGGCAGATGGTAAGTCAGTAGGTAAACATACTAATTATGGAACTAAGGAAAAAGCAGTAGCAGAATATATTAAGGATGAGTTCAGTGATTATGATTATGAATGGGTATGTGGTAAGTCGGTAGGTATTTCAGGATGTAGGCCTGATAACTTATTGGTATTACCAAAATATAATATTGTGGTTGAGACTGATGAGAACCAACATTCCAGTTACAATGATGAGGAAGAATCCCACCGCATGAAGCAGATACATAAAGATTTGGGGTGTAAAAATATTGTGTTCATTAGGTTCAATCCTGATTCATACATTAATGTTAAAGGTGAAAGGATATCTTCTTGTTGGCGTCAAATCAAGTCTGGTATCATAAAAGTGTCTAAACCCTCAGAATGGCCGACAAGGCTAAAAACACTAAATACCAATATTACCTATTGGTTAAACAACAAACCTACTAAACCTATTACTATCGTAAAATTATACTATGACGGTTATAAGTAACCTTATACTTACAATATTTATATAACAATATACAAATATATACGTAATTAATATAAATAATCAATAATTATAAAATAAGTAAATAAGACATGTTAAACATGTCTAAACAAAAATATACATATAACTTACAGTGATATGTATATAGTATAACATTTAACATGTATTTGAGTTAAAACATATACAAACATAAAATACATTTGACATCATTATCGATAACATCACAATATATAAAGGCATATTATATTCTGTAATATTAAATAATATAATATTATGTAGTATTAATAAATAGGATCCGTAATCCTATTAATTATAAGGTATTATTTTAATATGGTGGAATAAACTGTGTACATATATGTTTATACATAAAGGTATTAATAAATTGTGAATGGATGCCTATCATAAACATTTGTAATCCAATCCCATATTTCCTGCCTATCTTCAATATAGAGCATTGTTGCTGCTGGTCTTACAGGAAGATTTGGATTGGTCATCTCTCTGAGAAATTGTACATCTCTCATAAACTTATCCTTCTTGTCATTTAATTCCTTCATGATTGTCATACACTTCATCCTTTCGAGTTCATAGGAGTCATTCATAGGATTGTCATAATTCACCAAGTCTGAGTAACATTTAAAAACATCATCACTCTCATCCCACAGCTTGTAATATTTATTATCCAACTCTCGGGTCATCATTATGTTTTTTTATACCACAAAAAATATTTTTTCCAATATATTCAATATTATGTTAATAATGTTAAATGCATGATGTGGATAGAGAATGGAGGGAGAAAGAGAAAGAAGACAGACATAGGGAATGGTAATCATTGAGATTACAACTATTACATAATATTCGTGGGTGGTTGCTTACACGGATTTTATGTAATTACCTTGGTAAATCACAACAATCACAACAATCACAGTAATTGATGAATAAGTATAATAATATCTTGCATATATAGGATTACAATACTAACAATAATAAGATAATTTTGTTTATATACCTGGGGTGTATAATTTATATTCATAATAATAATAAATCTTTTAGTAGTTATTGATGACCCTGAGTTATTTCAAGTCATTATCCGTGAATTGGGGGTGACCTTCGATGTTCACACAACTGTGATATATGATAGTACGCTTGAGAGTGAATACAACTAATATACCAGACAGTGGCTGGATAAATGAGTTCGTTGAACAATTACCATCTTTGACTAGGGTATATATATATCATAATAAACATAAAAGACAGTTAAATAGATGTTATCAACATGTCATTAGTTTGACTGAATTTATGTTATTTGTCAAATTACATGGTTGGGGAAATAATGTACTTAGAAATAGCAAAGTCATTGGGTGAGGCTGAGTATGATGATTTAAATTTAGTGTTAAATGGTGATTGATATATCCACGAGGTTATGGAATTATATCTTTCATTGAAACTACGATGTTGAGTAAAGAAGTAAACTTTGTAAGGATTTGAGATAAAGGTATAGTTTATGGTGATATTTATCCGTCATGACTTTATTACATATCATAATCAAGGTGTTTTTATGTTTACTGGTGATATTTTCTATTCCACTAGCTTTCATACATGATGACTATGGTAGTGTTCCTCTTGTCTTCCCTGTCATAACTTATACATTTGGATACCCAAAAAAATACACTATGAACATGTATTATTACCAATTTTGAATATGACCGGTTAAACGATACTAAAATCTAGTCTATTCTTTCACACCTATTAATAGAAATTGAGGACATTTTAATGTTCACATTAAAATGTGTGTTATAGTTACACACAACAACATATGTACATATAATAACAATATTATTAATAACAACTACGTTGTTATATTATATACAACTCAACAGGAAATGCAACAACAACTAGATATTCTATTCAACACAGGAACATATGGTCAACATTTTGAAGAATATGTTACAGATGTTAATGGATACCAATATTTAACGTCATAATACATATATGTATTATGATGAGTCATTATCATAATAATTATTATGATAATGACTACTATATACATGTACATGTACACCAATACATCAATATATAAAACATCATTACATGTTAAACATGTAATTAAGTGTATTTTGTCATAACTTATAATTATCTTGTTTTTGGAATTATAATTTATATATGTTAATATATTTAATGGTGTTAAAACATTTGATCATGATCGGGTGACCAACATTCACATGTACTACATTATTTTATTTCATCCACAAATACATAGCTATTGTTTAAGTATTTAAATACTTAAATATTGTCGGTAGTTGTGTAATTAACATGAATACTTTCAATGAAGTCGATATAAAATTATTACATAGTGTTATGTCATTTGTACTATTTCTAACATTGTTATACCTAGTAGAAGATATTAAATAATGAGATTAGCAGGTTTGGATGTAACAAGTTTGTTGGATAATATACTGCTAACCAACATGATTAGAAAAATGATAAATTAGACGTAATATATGTGTTTGCCGACGAAAAAGTATTACATTAGATGTTGAGTTCATTGTTATCATCGTTATCATCGTTATTTTCATCATATAATAACCACTCGTCGCCTACTGATGAAAATATTAATACCACATTACATATTAATAGTGTAGATAAAAAAACCACATATGTAAACAAGAATAACTTTGCTTTTGATTTTGTTGAAGGGCAACGAGAGCTTGGTAAAGGTGCAAGTATTTATGCTAACTCACCATTTCCTGATGGATTGAGCGCTAAATTCCAAAATCTTGGTAAAACCTATTCTTGGGCTGGGTTGGAAGGTAGTCCATATCCGTATATAACAGAAATCCAATGTCACAATTGTGATGATGACACTATTGCTTTAATTAAGCAGTACCTTCAACATGGAGGTTGGCATCAGGTCCAAATGTATGAGTTGGAATACAACACTTTCAACAGTATAGACAAAGAAGATGGTATTACACTGTTTGAGTGTATTAGTACTGGTAGATTTTCCGGTATACCACGTGACACTCCGGGTTACGATTCATCGTATGTTATTCTTCGGAGTCATCCAAGCCAGAAAATGTTTACTGTTCCTACTATCCATGCCAATCATGTTCGTGATGTACTCCTATCACTCAACTGGCATCATAATCAATAATACCCACAATCATTCAAACAAACAATCATTCAAACAAACAATCAAAAAATCATTCAAATAAAAAAACATTCCAAGAATGTTTAATTAAATGTTTACATACACACATATGTATACCTACTACAAAATATTATTATACTACCAAACATATTTTTCTATATTATTGGATTGAAATACTTAATATTATAATAATAGATATCTTTTTAACTTATTAATATAATATATATATATATATAATTTATTGTGGTATAATAATACTACCAATATATTTAGTATTAATTTGTTTATTTAATAAACAAAATATCTTTTACTTTACTTCGTCCTCATCACACAATATTATTGTTATTAATACTCACATATTATAAAAATAATACAATTAATATCTTTCGTACATTTTAACATATATTGATTGGGGTGTGTGTGTAATTAACAATAACTATTTATTTATGGTAATATCTTTATATAATCATTGTAGTTTGTTGGTTGGTTGGTTGGTTGAATACACAATAATTATGTATTTTTTTATACCAAAGTTATTAACAGTTAAAAACCAGTAATATTATATGTAATTACTTGTCTGTGCTAGTTCAATTACATAATATACGTGTAGTCAAAACCAACCACAATGATTATGTAACACTACATGTATATTTATTGGTGTATACATATTATATGTCTTATTTATAAGATTTATTTATATCTGCCTTATCTCATGATAATAACAATATTAAAAATACTTTAAATAAGACATATATTATTAATATACAAACAAGATAATCGTGTTTAATATGTATATATGTGACTGTTTAAGTTACTAACATATAATTATTTATAATTATGAATATAATTAATTTTAGTAATAGTAAAAAATGTCAATTAGAATTGTGACCATTGATGACCCTGACTTGTTTCAAGTTGCCATTAGAGAGTTGGGAGCTTTTGGTGTAGATTTGACTATTGTAAATGGTAATACACTTGAGGTGATTACAAATAATATACCAAATAATACATCGGATGATACATCAAATAGTAATTGGTTAGATGAGTGCATTAAACAGTTGCCCACTCTCAGTAGAGATTTAGCCAATATTAAACGTAATAGACAAGTTGATAGATGTTATCAACACACTATTAGTCTAGTTGAATTTATATTGCTAGTCAAACTCCATAATTGGGGAAATATGTATTTAGAAATAGCAAAGTCGTTGGGTGATGCCGAATACCATGCTTTAAGCACAATGTTAGTAGAGAATGGTGATGATAATAGCTATTCACATGGATATGGGATTATATCTTTCATCGAAACTATAATGTTGGGTAAAGAAGTAAACTTTTTGAGAATAAGAGACGGTAATATGTTATATGGTGATATTATTCGTCATGATTTTATTACCTCTCGTAATCAAGGTGTCTTTGTGTTTACCGGTGATATTGCTATCCCATTAGCTATTAGACCTGATGACTATGGTACAGTACCTCGTATTTTTCCTGCCATCACTGAGTTTCCTATTATGTATTTCTCTGATGCTATTACACATAATACATATATTTGGATTCCAAAAGGTATACATTGTCAACATGATATTATTACAAACTTTGTTTACGACGAACATGACAATACTAAAATCCAGTCTGAACTTACATCCTTATCAATCGAAGTTGATGAAATCAACATTGCTATTGAAAATAATAATAGCAATTTCAATAGCAACCTCGATGACAACATTAAAATATGTGTCATAATCACAAACAATAATTTATGTACATATAACGGTAATATTGACAATCATAATAATAATATTAATAATGTTAATTATGTTGTTGTGTTGTACACTAATCAACAGGAATTGCAGGATGAATTAGATATTCTATTCAGAAAAGGAAAATATGGACAATATTTTGGAGAGTATGTTGCTATTGTCAATGGTGACCAATATTTAGTATAATACAAAGTAATATATACATATATATATATATATATATATATTTCATTATGAAATACAACAATATTATGTTATTAACATTTATTATATACATTACAGATAATGTTTATCTGTAATATCTTATTTATTTATTTTCTTCCTATCCCGCTTTTTCTTTTCTTCCTTCACCCTTCCTCTCTTGATCTCTTGATCTCTTGATCTCTTGATCTCTTGATCTCTTGATCTCTTGATCTCTTGATCTCTTGATCTCTTGATCTCTTGATCTCTTGATCTCTTGATCTCTTGATCTATTACTTTTTATCTTTAGTCATTTCACCCTGTTGACACTAAAAATATTAGTATAATAATATAATTATTAAAAATATAATAGATACATAAAACAGCTTTACGTGAAAAATACAACATTGTTACTACGAATTAAATTTGTAGTTATTGTGTTATGTTTATAATTTTTTACATAGGCAAAAAAAACTACTATCATCAAAATAGAATATAAAATAATAATGGTGGTTATCATCCTGTCAATATAATTACAATTTAAAATTGTAATATAGTTATTATTAACAATATAAAGTACAAATAATATTATTTATTTGATGATAGTGTGGAGTGACAGTATTACTAGTAATGGTTATTATTATTATAACATTACTATTATAATTGTTAATGTTAATTATGTTTAATATTTATATTGTTTATAATAAAATTCTAAAACATATTTCGCATATATGTTTTAGAATTTTATTATAAACAATATGTATCTAGGAATCACACCATATTATTTTATTTAAGAAACAAAATGTTATCACCATATTTTACGCTATGAAATACTTTATTATTTTTATTTATTTATTTTGTGTTACCAAACAAAGACATACAATAGAGTTAGACATGTCTAATAAACAATTACAACCGTCTGAATTACCTTTTTCTGTTCCCTTCTCTTTATCCTCAATCTCATCTCCTTCTCCTCCTTCTCAATTACCCCCTTCTTTTTCACAACCTTCTTGTCCTAATTATATTTCCCATAATTCTAATTCTAATTCTATTTCTAGTTCTATCCCGTCATCTACGTTATCTACATCATCTGGGGTAATACTGGAATGCCCAAAATCACCAGAGATGAAGAAACGTTATCCAAGTCTCGAACATTTACAAGATTATAAACAATGTACATCTACGAGGTTGGATGTGGATCCAAGAACAGAAACAGCCTGTTTTATCTTTAATAGTGTTAAAATGTTATTTAACATTTCAGCTCAACAGTTACGTGATCTCAAAACTAATGTTACAAAGGCTTATTTTGCTGATGATTCTGAGTATGAAAATTTAAGACTTGGGTATAATAAACGGTTTAATTTTTACCCATCGGTAATAGTTGTTGCTGTTACAACTGAGGATATAGCTAAAACAATACAATTTTGTCATTGTAATAAATTACCTTTTGTCATTCGTTCTGGTGGTCATGGTTATGAACCAGCTTCCACAATCCAATTTGGTTGTGTTATTGAACTGCGTGAGTATGACAATGTGTCATTAAACAAACATAATAACACTGTTACAGTTCAAGTAGGTGCAACATTAGGTGAACTGTTACAAGTTGTTAACAGTAATAATTATGTGTTACCAACTGGTACTTGTGTCACTAATGGTGTAGGTGGTTACTCATTAGGAGGTGGTGTTGGTTTTTACACTCGTAAATATGGTTTAACTATTGACTCTATCTTAAACATAACAATGGTTGATTATCAAGGTTCAGTCATTACTGTTAATGATAAATGTAATAGTGACTTATTCTTTGCCTTACGAGGCGCTGGTGGCAATAATTTTGGTGTGGTGACAAGTATTACATTTAAGGTTTACCCATATACTCCTACTATAGTATTTAGTTTACACTTTGCTTTTGATTCATGTATAAGTCAAAATAATAATATTGTACAACTATGTGCTTTCTGGCAAAAGTGGATGAATCGGATGACACCAAACTTTAATTGTGACATTACTATGTATGCTCCTCACATGCCCGTGTCAGTATCAGGTATATACATCGGTTCACCCACCACTACCACTACAAATACAAATACAAATGGTAAACTAGATCAAGTGCCGATTAATATATGTAATGATGTAACAACTAATACCTCAGGTAACAGAAGTGAATGTAATGAGGACGTTAGGCTTAAAGAAGAATTTCTCAAACTCATACAACCTTTGTTGCACTTCAAACCTGTACAGTTTGAATGGAAACAAGCGATATCACCAATACAAGTATCAGAATATTTTGGTACAGGTAGTTACGCACGTCCAATTTACCAAGATACCAAACATAACATAGCATACGAATATTTACCTAAAACGTACTTCCTAATGTTAGTTGAAGCATGTTTAAATATTGCGCCTGAAGATACATTTACAAAAATTAACCTGATGTCCTTCGGTGGTGCAGTAAAAGATGTTCCTGACACAGCGACAGCATTCCCTCATCGTAAAGCCAAATATTGGATCTTTTATTCTGCTGTGTGGGGTATACCATCTGAAAAGGAGCAAGTAAGAAATGTAACATGGGTTACCAATGTAGTAAACTATGCCAATGCATACTTCCCAACCCCACATGCTCAATACATTAATTTCTTAAATTACTCGTTACCAACTGATACCTATCTAATTAGCTATTATGGTCAAAACGTTAAGAGATTAAAACAAGTCAAGAAATTATATGATCCTCATAACACTTTTACATTTAAACAGGGAATTATACCCACTGATATAGTCAAACAACTTCAATAACCATCGTTCACACACATACACATACACACATACACACATACACACATACACACATACATTTAAATACATATCCAATATGTATCCATACTTTGTCTACTTATTTGTCATTCTCAAAACAGGTAAATAACAAATAACTATATGGTTATTTGTTATGTAGTAACATTGTATGTCTATATTACATTAACTGTTACGTGATGAGGATAGATAAATTTATATGTATATTAATGTCAGGTGTATATTTATATTTATATTTATATTGGTACTGTATGATATACATAACTAAAACAAAGTAACCTTGTTAAAATATTATGGATAAATTGTAATTATGTTATTCACAAATATCGTTGTTTCAAACCGAGCGATACGAGAATATGTTGTTAACTGTTGTGTTGTCAAGTCATAATTTGTACTTTGTACATTACATACACACAGATAAGTATATAATAACATGTAAACATTTAATAACAAATAATATATTTTACTAAACTTAATAGTAAGTATATGATATTAATGTTATAAACACACTCAAAATAAACACAATGTTTTTACATGTTTGGAATTTTAGTACTATTATATATATATATATATACTAGTTACAATACTTATTATTATTATTATTAACTTATTATTGTTGTTTTGTGACAAGTAAATAGATTAAAATATACTAGTAGTAATAAGATTACTACTTTACAAAATTGTATCTATTGGTCAACTCATAATATGTTTTATAGTACTGTATACCTCAAAGTTAATTGTTTATGTTGTAAAGTATATGTATTTTTCATGTGAGTTAAAATTACAATCTTATAAATTATAATGTTAACATAATTATGGTTATGGTTATAAGTAAGGAGTTAGTTCATAACAATGATACGTGTCAAGTGAGATAGTATTGTTACATATAAAACTATTACAATGTGAGATATTCATTCATTACAAAAAATAGTAATCGTATTACTATTTAAAACTTTACACATTATAATAACAGGTATGTTAAACACAAATATTTTGTTTATTATAACCTTATGAATTTTAATACATATTATACTGTTTCATACTTAGTTGTTCTACCCAATATAGACAGTACATAACATATATAAAATACCAACATAAATTGTATTCATACAGTATAATATGCATATTATGATGTGTTCACAAATGTATATGTATGTATATTATAAACTGCGAGTCGGCGTTTATATAAAAATATAAAAATACTCAAACGCCGACTCAGAGTTTGTATTTGTGTAGTTGTGATATCAGGCATATATATGTACAAACAGTGTGTATAACAATACAATCTAAAACTGCGAGCATCGGCGTTTGAGTATTTTTATAATTTTATATAAACGCCGATGCTCGCAAGTTAAAATCACATAACTATAAACAACATGTACTCGTAAATGTTTAGACAATATTTGTTATCGACAAGGTATTTGTAATTTTACAATCTTTAACTTTGTTATAATATGTATTTGCTTAACATAATACAAATAATAGTTATATTAACTGTTCAACGACCAAAGTAACCACCATTACTATACACTATAGTAATAAACATATTTTGTATTTATTTATTTATTTAATTTGCACTATCTGTGAAGTTAACATATATTTACACTCATGTATTCAATCTTATTGTGTCACTAACAATTTTATTATTCACATGACATATTTACAGTTAATAAATATGAACTATGCAAGAGTAACATTCAATGTATTAGTTGTAAGTGTATAATACAAATACATGTATCTCACTACTATGTTTACAGTTCGAAGAAAGAGAGAGAGAAAGACAGAGAGAGGGTAAAATTTAACTCATAGGTGTTACTAACACTAATGTTAACATGTGTAGATAACTGTCAAAATAACAGACATTATTGTTTATACATATTTTTGGTTAGGGAATAAGTGGTACTTTAAATGTGTATAGTATAATACTGATGTATTAATATATGTATTTTTTTACCTAGGACTGCTTGTTTTTATTAGAGGTTTTAAACCTTTGGTTTATTTTACACTTATAAAGTAATATTACATAAAATTAGGGTTACAATATTCTAATATTGTTATACTCATGAGGTATAATTACATAAAATCTGTGTAGGCAACTAACCACAATAATCATGTAAACACACGGTGAGATTAAGGTTATATTAGCCTAATAATACTATACACATGACATAATATTTGTGGATAGAGTTGCCTACACAGATTTTATGTAATAA
>Ga0302300_1000569_pt1 | contig 25128 bp, 20 predicted proteins | sample III_Palsa_E1_1_FD_198756 | JGI IMG/M metagenome (GOLD analysis project Ga0302300, IMG submission 198756) | Peat permafrost microbial communities from Stordalen Mire near Abisko, Sweden - III_Palsa_E1_1 | ecosystem: Environmental > Terrestrial > Soil > Palsa > Peat permafrost | place: Sweden... | reverse complement strand
CAAATATGCGCCTAATTTACAATATAAAATGAAGTGATGACAGTAATTATTTTGCTATGTTTTCACCACCACCTATTACCAACCCGGTGTAAAGCCTAAGCCAAATACAGGTTTTTTAACATCATCGCGGTTAAGGGGCCAGGCCAGGTAAGGTTCCAGCACAAATGCCCCCAATACATTTACGCGTAATGAAATACCGGTACTTAGCGCGGGCACACGTTGTATAGGGCCGCCTTGCGCGTCGGTACCCAAATTATCGGGCTGACTTGCAAATTTAACCTGGTCGCCGGAGTTCCAGGCGAGGCCGGCATCAAAAAACAGGTTCAGATCAGTCAATAAAAAGCTCGATTTTATTTGTGCGAGCTTTTCGGGGCCGGTAAAAGGCAAGCGTACTTCAAAGCTTGCCACGGCTATGCGGCTACCCGATAGCTGATCGATGGTAAAGTTATTGCCGGGCCTGTTATTGCTATTATAAAAAGTTTGTGCCTCGTAGCCCCGTATCAAAAAAGGATAGCCAACATATAACGGATAAAGCCCATCGGCATTGCCAAAGCGGCCATAGCCGTATAAACGGGCGGCAAAAGTAACCGGTGCTGCGCGTAAATAGCCGCGTAAATCTATGGTGGGGTCAAAAAACTTATAGGTGCCTACATTATATTCAGCCTCGATACGGTAACGATAACCACTTAGCGGCGCGGCAATACCAAAAAAGGAATTATCGCCAATTAAAGAGGCATTAATTTGATACAGGGTAAACGGCCTTAACTGTGTGTTGGTATTTAAGCTGTCGGCGTTATAAGTAGCGTTTGATATATGGGTATGGTTATAATTCAGGTAATTGCCTTTTGTATCGTACAATGTGCTGTATTGGTCTACACGGTAATAATAAGTAGATGCCCCGCCCCCAAACTCCAACCGTGTATTACGCGAAAAAGGGTACGACGTAAACAGGTTTAACTGGTCTTCAAAAATGCGGATAAGGTCGTATCGTTCATCTACTGCCGGAATGGTAGTCCCCTTGGAACTATAAGTAGTATTTATAGCGTTATAAGTGGCAAACTGGTAAGGCATGTGCGACAGGCCGATACCGAAGTTCCATCGCCCGGTTTGTTTTATATAAACAACCTGCGCGCCTAAATCATATATATCGCCGTTAAGCGCTACACCTGTGTATATTTCATTTCGGCCTAAAATATCGCTAAAAACGCCCTGTACGCCGGTAGCTAAACCTGTACCAAATGAACTCACCCCTACCCCCACGCCACTACTTGCCAAATAATCCAGCTTAAACATAGGATGATAGGGTACGCTGTGGATAGAATCAGTTGGTATACGCGGGTAGGTAAGGAATTTATTGAGGTGGGCATTAACTATATCGGGCCGTGCAGGTTGTGCCGGCGGCAGCAGGCCTGCGTTAGTATTTACATAAGCAGTATCAACAGTTGTGGCTGTAAAATCAGCTGCTTTTGCAGTATATAACGAATATTTTTGTGCGCGATAGTAAGAGTAAACAATATCATTATCGTTAGAAATACTTAAAGCCGGCGAATATTCCGTTATGCCGCTGATACCGGTAAACAAATTGGTCATCTTCTCCACATGTCCGTTGCTTATGGTGTAACGGTACAGGTTGCGAAAGCCGTTTTGGTTAGATAAAAAGTATATCTGTTTATCGTCGGGCGAGTATTGCGGATCTAAATTATTTGCGCCGTTAAATACTTTTATATCGGTTATTTTTCCGGTGGCTAAATCAAGCTCCGCGAGGTTAAAGGTGATGTCCTGGCCGGGCACTTTATCATAAGTTGTCCTGTCGCTGGCAAAAACTATTTTTTTACCGTCGTGCGAAAAGCTGGGCTGATAATCGGAATACTTATCGTTGGTAAGCTGGGTGATTTTTTTGGTATCGAAATTATATAAATACAAATCGCCCTGCCCCTGTGCTAATCCCTGGAAAACAATACTTTTTCCATCAGGTGACCATGACAGGTTGCTAAATTGTTCGGCCTTATCCATCGAAATATCCTGTACTACTGTTCCGTCCGGAACATTAACCACCAGCATGCGGTTACGCCCTTTGTTGAACACGCTGAATGCAAATTGTTTCCCATCCGGCGACCATGCGCCTGCTGATTCGATAAAGTTAAATTCATCAATATGGGTATTGGAAACTTTGCTGGTCAGCTTTTTTAATACCTGCCCGGTTTTGGCATCGGCCAGGAAGAGGTCGATGGTAAACAGGTTTTTTTCGGAAAGAAATGCCAAGTATTTACCATCCGGGCTTATGGCCGGCGCCAGGTTCATCTTGCCCGAATTTTTATCGTCAATCAATACATGCCCTACCGGCACCTGTAAAGTATCTTTTAAATAGGGTTTATAAGTGCTCTCAATAAGGTTTTTCCAGTTCTTGGATAATGTTTTATCATCATACCCAAACGTTTTTTTAATGCCTTTTTCTAAACCAAAACGTGCGGTGTTTTTAAAAAGCGGCATAATCATGGTATCGCCATAGGTTGAGCCGATAAATGCCCAAAAAGCCTCGCCATAACGGTAAGGGAAATACTTATTGCTTTTGGTAAGTTGTTTTATGGTGGGGATATCGTGGTTTAAATAAGCATCGCGCATCCACATAGCGGTATACGAATCCTTTTTCCCTAAGGAGAGATATTCGGCCATACCCTCCACCATCCATCCCGGCAGGTTGGTGATGTTATCGAAAATAAGTGAATCTTTTCCCCTTAAAATATCATATTGGAAAGCATGCACCATTTCGTGCCCTATTACATGGCGGGTGGTTTGGTTGGTTTCCATAATAGGCATTACAATGCGGTTCTTTAAACCTTCAGTAACGCCGCCTGTGCCAACATCAATCTCGCCATCAATAGCCGTGGTTTGCTGAAAGTCGGGGTGGTTTGCGTACAGGATAATGGGGTTTCGTTTTTTAAACGTATCTCTGAAAATTTGCGAATGCAGTGTGTACCATACCTCAGCCTCTTGCCCAAAACGTTTAACCAGGCTATCGTTTTGCAGGTAGTAGTATATATCGAAATGGGGGGTTTGGTATACCTTAAATTTTAGGTTTTTGTAACGCACTTTATTTTGCCCGAAGTATTGCGCGCTGGCCTGTTGACTAAAGCTTAATAAGCCAATAATGCAAACTAATGCGAATGAATATCTTTTAGCTTTAAGTAAAAAAAGATAAAATTTATTCATGTTTAGCCAGGTGTTGTGATTATAAATATACGTTTATCCTTAATGCAAGCGTCAAAAAACTTGCAACAATAAAATCATATTATAACTAAAACGAAGGCTGCCTTTAATTGGTTGCCCGCTTTTGCTTTTATTTAAGTACCGGGCAACCAATTAAAACGGTAAAACGTAACATTTAAGGATGTATACAAGCATTTCCGGACGATTTGAAACAAACTATACGAGGCATTTTAGGTATATTAAACAAAGGCGAGCGAATAAAACTGCTTAAATTAACCCTGCTTGATGTGCTGATAAGTGCGTTGGATATTTGCTTTTTAGGCGGCCTGTTAATCATAATCAATTATTACACGGCTAACAATGCTGGGGGTAAATTTTTCTTTTTTAGTTTATCACATAATAGCCATTCAATACTGCTTATAGCTGTATTTCTGTTGTTGTTCGGCTTAAAAAACTGGATTGGTTATCTTATTTCCGCAGCCGAAAATTCCTTTTTCTATAATGTATCCGCACGCTTATCGCGGCTAAAACTGCTACACTATTTAAAAGATAGTTACAACAGGTTTGTACATACCGATTCATCCGTTCATATTCACAAAATAAGCCAGCAACCCATTCAGTTCAGTAATTATATCCTAACCAATGTGCAGCAGATTATTACACAAGGCGTATTGATATTATTTACGGTAATTGCTATCCTGCTTTACCATCCACTGCTGTTTCCGTTACTGTTTTTGGTGTTATTGCCCCCGATTGGCTTACTCGCCTGGTTTATAAAACGGAAATTAAGCGCGGTACGCGCAAACATTAAAATTACCGCCGAAAAGGCTATCCAGTATTTACAGGAATCATTGTCCGGCTTTATTGAAAGTAACATTTACCATAAAAATAAATTCTTCATCAACCGGTACGATGGATATCAAAAGCAATTGAATAATAACATTGCAACCCAGCAAAGTTTACAGGGCTTGCCGGCAAGGCTAATTGAGGTTTTTGCCATTTTGGGATTTTTTGTACTGATATTGATTAGCAGGTTAACGGGTGATAACGGGGCGGTTAACTTGCTTAACGTGGGTGTTTTTATGGCTGCATCCTACAAAATCATTCCGGGTATAGTAAAGATTTTTAACAGCGCGGGGCAAATAAAAACCTACCAGTTTATTATAAACGAGTTATTAAAAACCGATCAGCCCATTGCTGCTGAGAATAACCCTGGATTAGTAATGCCAATAAACTTGGTTGAGTTTAAGCGGGTGGGATTTCAGTATAATGGCAATCCTATTTTAAAATTCCTGAGTTTTGAGGTATTGCCCGGCGATTTTGCCGGAATTTCAGGGGATTCGGGCCGGGGTAAAACAACTATTGTCAACCTGCTGCTGGGTTTTTTGGAACAAGACAGTGGGGGTATTTTTATAAACGATAAACCGGTATCAGCTATTGAACGGCAGCATTACTGGCCTAAAATATCCTATGTAAAACAGCAGTCGTTTTTTATTAATGATTCGCTGCTTAAAAACATTACGCTTGCGGATGACGGGTACGACAAAGCCCGCTTAGATGAAATAATTGCGTTTTGTGGCATCGACTTAATGCTTACCCGATATCCCGAAGGAATAAATAAAATTATAACCGAAAATGCCAAAAACATAAGCGGCGGCCAGCGCCAGCGCGTTATGCTGGCCCGTGCCTTATATCATAATTTCGACCTGCTTATTTTAGATGAGCCCTTTGGCGAATTGGATGAAGTAACCGAAAAAGGAATGCTGGGCTTATTACAATTATTGGCCAAACAAGGTAAAATGATTATTTTAATTACGCACAACAATAGCAGCATTGCTTTTTGTAATAAAGTTATTTTAATAGATGAATAGCAAGCCCCAAACATTAATAATAATATCGCCGGGCTTCCCCGAAAATGAAGAAGATACCGCCTGTATACCGCCCCAGCAAATATTTGTGAAGGCATTAAAGGAGGTTAACCCTAAGCTCAATATTGTTATTTTAACGTTGCAGTACCCGTTTTTTTTCGGAGAGTATTTTTGGCACGGCATAAAAGTTATCTCTTTTGGCAGCAAAAACAGGAGCAGGCTTTTTAACTGGCTTACCGTTATATGGGCAAAGCATGCCTTAAAAAAAATATATACCGAACATAAGGTTATTGGTTTATTAAGCTTTTGGTTTGGAAAGAGCGCATTTATTGCTAACAATTTCGCGCAAAAAAATAAACTGCCCCATTATAGCTGGCTGCTTGGCCAGGATGCAAAGGCAGGCAATAAATATTTCGGCAAAATAAAGCCCGATGGTAATTCACTTATCGCATTATCCGAATTTATTGCAAGAGAGGTTAATAAAAATTACGGTATTAAGCCGCAGCATGTTATCCCGGTAGGTATAGATGTTTCTTTATTTGATAATATTGACCCTGAACGGGATATTGATATTTTAGGTGCCGGCTCTTTAATCCCGTTAAAGCAATACCCCATTTTCCTGGACATGATACACAGGTTAAAACCTTTTCTCCCTGGCATCAGAGCAGTTATTTGCGGTGATGGCCCCGAAATTTTTAATTTGGAACTACAGGCTGCCGCATTAGGCATACAGGATAATGTAACTTTTATCGGCGAATTGCCCCATAAAGAGGTTCTCGCTTTAATGCAGCGCTCAAAAATACTGCTCCACACATCCGAATATGAAGGTTTTGGCGCTGTTTGTTTGGAAGCATTATATGCAGGCGCGCACGTAATCAGCTTTGTAAAGCCTATGGATGCGGCTATAAAAAATTGGCATATCGCAGCTGATGAGGAAGAAATGTTTGATATTTTAAAGGGAAAACTACAAACTACTGATTTGGAACATGATGCGGTATTACCTTACACGATACAAGACAATGCCCGTAAACTGATGAAGTTATTCGCTTATAACGAAGCGGCAATATCCTGAAGCTGTTGCGCGATAGCTTCAAAAGATAGTTTCGATTTAAAATATTCCAGGCAACGGTTTCGTTTTTCCTCAACATTCATTTGCCGGGTTTGCTGTAATGCTGCCAGTAAGGCGGTTTCATTACCGGCTTCGTATAATAACCCGCATTTACCCTCATCAGTTATCATCCTGAAAGAAAATATATCCGTTACAATAGGTATGCAACCGCATGACATGGCTTCGCAGATAGCCGTGCCGCTGCCTTCATAATGGGAACCCGAAAGGATAAAATCAGCACTATTGTACCAATACAGCAAATCGTCTTTAGGTACACGGCCAATTAATTGTATAGCACTTTCATCCGGGTGATTTTTTATTAACTGCTTTATATCGTCTAATAATTCATCTGTATGGTATATCATATATAAAACAGCCGAAGTGCCGGCAGCGAACTTTAAAAATGCCGAAACTACATTCAGCGGGTCTTTATTATCGTTTAAGCGGCCTACCCATAAAAATACAGGATTGCCTTTTACACCTGTTTTTGATAATGCCAAGCTTCTGTCAACCGGGTAAAAAACAGAAGATACTTCCATTACCTCGTGTACTTTTTTTGATGAAGCTATATTGCCTTTGTTTACCCAATCCAGCCCAAGCCCCTGAGATGCAAATAAATAAGCGTCAGCGCAATTACCTGCAACTCTTTGAATGTATTTTTTGATACCGGTAAACGGCTGCTCGGCATGGTGCTGTATAATTATGCGGCAACCTTTACCCAATAGTAAACGTAATTGTATTACCTGTAAAGGATAATGTGTGCCGTGTATTACTATTACATTGGGCTTTAAACTTTTAACCAGGCGGTTTAACCGCCATGGAAAATACGGATGGTTTTTACCCAAATTGGTAAAGTGGTAGTTAACGCCATTTTTAAAATATTGGCCGGTATAATTTATTTGTTCAATACGGGTAACGGTATGGTTATTACTTAAGCATTCTAACGAGCCTTTATAAGCTTTAATGCGGGTTATCCAATCCTCCGGGTTGTTAAAACCGGGCGAATAATTATAGCTGATAAAAACAAAATTCATAATGCCACAAGATACTTAAATTGCTTTGAAAGCTTTGGAAACAGTGAATAAAAATATCGACTTCTACAATGAAATAGCTAATAACTACGATGCTATTTTAGATGATGAAGGTTCAAACAGGCACATCAGAAACACGGTAAAAGAAAAATTTATGAGCCTGGTTAAAGCAGGCTGGGTGCTTGATTTTGGCGGAGGTACCGGCCGCGACCTGGATTGGCTTATCGGAAACAATTACCGGGTAATATTTTGCGAGCCATCCGAAGGGATGCGGCAGAAAGCTATCAATCGGCACCAAAATGATATACCTGATAACCGTTTGATTTTTTTGGATGATAACCGGGTTGATTTTACTACCTGGCAAAGCCACCCGCCTTTTTCTATAAAAACCGATGCCATAATTTCTGATTTCGCGGTAATTAACTGCATTGGCGATATAGAACTATTATTCAAAAATTTATCAGGAGTTATAAAGCCCGGTGGTCATTTTTTGGCGCTGATGTTACAGCATGATTATAAAAAAAGCAGGCTTTGGAAGGTACGCCAATTTCTCCGTTCATTAATTTCATCAAAGCCGTTGGTATTAAACGTAAATTACAATAATCACCGGCAAACCGTTTATATGTACACCCCAAAGTTTATCAAAAAAACCTCATCCCCTCATTTTGAAATACACGGTGCTGAAAATTTATTTGAATTTACCCTTTTTCATTTTGTAAGAAAATGAAAAGCATTTTCAGGAAAATACTATTTGGCGACACCCAGGTTAAGGAATATGCAACCGTAAATGTTGATGAGATAAAGGAGAGCGTATACCTTAAAATTGGCGATACTACTATTAATATTTCTCAAAATCAATACCTGCTTTGCCTGGAACCTTTAATTTTTGGCGTATGGCTCGAAAAGGGTAAAGATATAATTAGCGGCAGCGGTTACTATACCTGCAAAATGTATTTCAAGCAAAATAAAACCATCCTCAGCGCCCTTACGCTATCGCTTTTTAAACGTATTGACGAAGATAACGGCTCGCTTATATTATTGAAACTGGAAAAAAGCAGGATATACCATTTAAATGTTTTAAAAACCCGGCTACTTTTCCGGCAGTTTTATAAAAAGCCGGGTTTATCATTTGCGCAGTTAAAAGGCTTTGCTTCGGCATACAGCTATCCCCGCAGGGTTCGGGTAATATCCTTCAGGCAAGGCGATTACTACAATATTTTCCCGATGGACCTTTTGGGCGATATTTCGCAAAGCAATCAATATGTTTTTGGGTTGAGGCACAGTAACACGGCGCTCCAAAAAATCATGGAAACAAAAAGGCTGGTAGTATCCGAAGTCCCCCATACGTACAAGGAAACAATATATAAACTGGGTTCGCACCATAGCGCGGGGCCGCCGCCTATAGCAGAGTTACCATTTAAGGTAATCAACAGTAAAAACTTTGGATTTTATGTGCCCGAATGGGTGGATAGTTATAAAGAAGTTAACATAAAAACGACCATAAATTTAGGCAGCCACATGCTGCTTTGGGGCGATGTGCAAAATGAGTGTACCTTAAAAGCCGCTACCGGCCATCTATATCATATCCACTATTTGCTTTACCTGTACCACAAGCACAAGGGCCTCACCTATCCCATTGTTTAATTGTGTTTAAAAAATATCAATATCGGCAAAAGTGAATTTCATTTTTCCTGTTGGTATCTCCGCTCCAAGTTGCCTAAATGTTACCGGGAAAGATGGGATGGCTTTATAGCGGCTGCTAAATAAATTATGTAACCCGGTAGCCGGACTTGTATGGAAATGTATTTGAGTTAAGCCTGCCCGTTGCGCCAGCTTTAACAATTTTCGCATCACATAATCAAAATTCCCGGTAGTGATGCCTGCCATATCACCAATTATTAACCCATTGTTTAGCTTTACCCAAAGGGTGGCATCATTAATTTTAATTACCTGTGTGGTTGAATAGGTTTTGTATTGCAAATAATTATCATCCCTCAATATTCCGTCAAAACCTTCATTGATTACAGTGCTTGAAATGCCTTTGTCTGTTATGCTGTATTTTTTTAATAATACATTCAGATACCGTTTATACAATGCCTTTACCCATGGGAATTTTACCGCTAATTTTTCCAGCGGGATAGCCTTTACCGGGATAATAAAACGGTCCATCGTTTCCGTTACCTGCCGGCCTAGTTTATTAACAAGCCCCGGCAACGAGTTTTGATTAGGGAAACCGAAAATTATGTTTATCCCTTCTGCCCTGCATAATTCATAGGTTAAATTGGCCAGCTCAACAAATAAGCCACGGTTGCGGTAGTCAGGATGGGTCATGGTATCAGCAGATTGAGCGGCTAAAATTACTTCGCCGCCGCACCATAAAAAGCAGGGTATTACACCATAGTAGGCAATAGGTTGCAATGCTTCGTTATAAGCTATAAACCCGGTGTACATTACATTGGTGTAAGCGGTAGTATATTTATTAATGAAGAAGGTAATAGGTACTTCTCTTTTATATATTACGGCATGCAATTTAGCCAGGTCGCTAATGTTTGCCGCGCTTAGCCTTTGTATGATATGTAAATTACTGCTCATACCGGCGGGTTATGGTTGCATATAACTGGTTTATGGGCGAAATAAAGGGATTAACCGTAAACCGCTCGCGCATGGTAATATCCTCGTTATCTTCATAAAAATAGAAATCCATAGCCAGTAATTGATTAAACCCGGCGTTCTTTGCCTCTTGTACTAGCGGCAGCGTGTAGGTGCCATAAGGGAATGCAAAACTGCTTATGCTTTTACCTGTCAGGTTTTCAAGGTATTGTTTTGATTGTGCCATTTCCGCAACAGCATCATCAATATTAATCCTTGCCAAATCGTTATGATAAACACTGTGCGCGCCTATGGTAACCAGCGGCGATTGTGCCAGTTCACTAATTTGCTCCTCCGTCATTTGCTGCCAGTAATCATTTTGGCGTTCATCTTTTTTAAACGTTGATAACGAATACAGGTGCTCCATCATTTCCGCCTTCGCATCAAAACCTGCCGACTGCAATTTTTCAACCAAACTAATGCCGTCAATTACCGATATGTATTTGTCATATTGCCCCTTATAATACGATTCATATTTATACCAAATATTACCGGGGCCATATTTACTTACAATGTTTAAAAAATCGTTCCATAAAATATCATAACCGGCTTTACGTATGGCCGTTACAAAAAAGGTAGCAGGCATATTATATTTCTCCAGCAATGGCAATACGTATTTGTAATTGTTTGCAAAGCCATCATCAAAAGTGAGGCAGATATTAAATTTATCGTCGCTAAAATTTTGCCGGTAATAATCGTCCAGCGAAACCACATTGCAATATTTTTGGTAAAGCTTCAGGTGTGCCTCAAAGGTTTTTTCGGTTAAAAAAATCGGGTTAAACCGGGTATGGTCGCTTTTACAAATGCCGTGATAAATCAATACCCTGCTACCCCGCGCATTGCTAAAAAACTGCTTGTTCAAACCTAAGGCATAACCCAGTTCCCTGCTTAAGTGCCGGGTTTCCCTGTGTAATTTCGAATATATTTTTTTAACTATTTCCATAGCTCAATCGGTATACACTGGGAAATTCGCCTCCGGGTAATATTGCTTAATATCCTGCATTAATTTTGGCACATCGCCCTCAATATATTTGCATGTGCCATTGATATAAATCTTACTAAAGCCCGAAGTATCAACACTTGCCAATTGCGGATATATTTCGGCATCAAATAGCTTTATTCTGCCGCTATGCAGCACCAGTATAATGGATTCTGGCCTGATATCGAAAAATGAATCGAGATCATTTTTACCATCTTTTATTTTGGTAATTACAAGGTCAGCTTTTTTATCCTTGCTAAGTTTTCCATTTGATGTACCCCATACATCCGCCGCGTTTAAGCTAAGCGAGTTATATAAATCTATATCCGGCAGTAATTTTGTTTGACGCGCGGTGCGTAAATGCTCCCAAATATTCCAGTGGCCCGTAAGGGTGGAATCGGTGCCGAAAAGTATAGTGGTATTTTGTTTTAATTTATCAATCGCCGCTGTTTTGCCCAGCAAAAAATAGTTTGTTTGCGGGCACCATACCAGTGCTTTAAATCTTTTAGCCTGGCTGGTAGTCATGGCAACGCCATGTACGGCAATCAGCGTTTTGCGCAACAAGTTCCATTTTATAAGGCTATCAATTTCTCTATGTGATGGATTATCAGTTCCTTCACCTGCATGAATAACCACAGGGTTTTTTAATTTTAGCGGATGGTTAAGTTTTAAGCGCCAGTTTTTTTCAAACTGCACCGAATGCAGGCACTCGTACTGTTCATTTATGCTGATAAGCCTTTTTTTTGTTTTTACCTTTTCGCCATGGTTAACTACAGTAGTAACTCCGCAAATAAGGTTTTTATACATACCCCATTCTTCGCGCAATGTAATCGGGATCTTCAGCACGGCGGCAATCTCGCTTTTATACTGTTGATGGATGTATTTGCCCCACTCGGTATAGTTATTATATATCTTATTGCCCAGTTGCGGAAACAGGTTAAAGTCGAGATGGTCATGCGAGTTAATTAAACCGGGGAAAGCCATCGCGTTATCAAAAGTAAGGTGCAAGCGTCCTGCTTTTTCGGGATAAGCGTCTTCAGATACACTTTCTATCGTGCTGCCCTCAATTTTAATATTTACCGGGCCGCTGCCGCCAATTAACTGCACGCTGTTTAAAACCATGTTAGCCGCGCCTTAAATGTATACCGTAAATTATTTTGGAGCCTTTAAACTTTTCATAAACAGGCAAAGCGTTTTTTGCGGTATAGTAATGCTTCATGCTTTCATCAACAACCCTTTCGTCTATGCTAACTAATTGCAGTTTGTATTTCAGCAATTCAATTTTTATATCCGCCACGTAATGCACAAAGTTTTGTACCGCTATTTGCTTTTTTTGATGCTCGAAAGTACGTTTACCGCCATACGCCAACGCGTTGGGATGAAAATCGGTTATAATAATATCGCCCTTTTCTTTTAAAATACGGCACCATGCCTTTAACGCGCTGCCTAAATCTTCAATATGGGCAACGGTTAGGGTTGATACAATTACATCATACGAAGCATCAGGAATTTCTGAAAATAAATTATCGGTTATCTGCTGAATTTTTGCTTCGGGGAATTTTGCCTGCAAACGATTAAGCATGCCCTGTGAAACATCAAAGCCTGTTAAACTTGCCGGCGCTTTTTTAAATATTTTGTCCCAATGCCTGCCTGTACCACAGCCTATATCGGCAACGTGCTTATTTTTTATATCGATGGCGTACAGTAATCCCGAAAAAACCAGTTCATCCAAAACAAGCATCAGGTTGCCCGGCTGCGCATCATACTCATCCGACCATAAATCGTAGGCTTCAACAGAGTTCTTTTCTACCACAGCAGGCCGGGAAACACTCCGCCCGATTATCTTTTTTAGGGTTTCGATCATGATATTACAAATACGGGCAGGCATAGTTAATGGTTGCCCGCGTTTATTTATAGCCATAGGCAACCCCCGGTTTAACCACGGCGTATTGTTTGTACGCGTTGATTAACCATTCTTTATAATGAACAAGATATTACTATTTAACCCCAAAAGTGCCAATGCTAAATACCGCATACCTAATTCTATTTTAAACATCGCGGCATCTGTTGATGGTAAATACGAATGGGTGATAGTCGACGGAAATTGTGAAGCAGATCCGATAAAAAAGATCGAATCATACGTAGATACCGGCGAGTTTAAATACTTTGGCTTTACCGTAATGCCCGGCCCGCAATTAAGGCAGGCCATTATCGCCGCAAAGGCCATCAAGCTAAAATACCCCGAAACTAAAATGATATGGGGCGGCTATTTTCCGTCCAATCATTCAGAGTCGGTGCTTTACTCGGGTTACGTAGATTTCATCATTAACGGCCCCGGCGATCACGCCTTTCCATTACTGATTGATGCGCTGGAAAATGATCTGCCTTTTGAATTTATTAAAAATATCATCTACAAAAACAGGGATGGCCAGCTAATTAAAAATGGTAAGGAAGATTTGATAGACCAGGATTCGTTACCACCGCTGCCATATGAGAAATTGAATAATTTTTACCCAATCCCTAAATTTTTGGGCAAAACCTATTTGGGCAATCACACTTTGGCCTATCATTCAAGCATTGGTTGCCCGTTTACATGCTCATTTTGCGCGGTGGTGCCTATTTACGAGGCCAGGTGGAAAGCCAAATCAGCTCAAACGGTTTATAAGGATGTAAAATATATTAAGGATAAATGGGGTGCCGATGCCATAGAGTTTCATGATAATAACTTCTTTGTTTCCGAAAAACGCGCGGTTGATTTTTCCAAATTAATGATGGAAGAAAACATGACCTGGTGGGGCATGGCACGCATTGATACAATGAGCAAGTTTAAAGATTCATCGCTGGAAATTATCCGTGCCTCGGGCTGTAAGTGCATATTTTTTGGCGCCGAAAGCGGTAACAATGCCATACTGGAACAAATGGATAAAGGCGGCACACAAACCGGCGACCAAATAATCCAATTTGCCGAGCGCCTTAAAAAGTTTGATATCATCCCCGAATATTCATTTGTATTAGGCACACCAGCCCCTACGCCCGAACAGGTACAGGCGCAGATTGATTTTGAGATAGATTTTATTAAACAGGTAAAAGCGGTTAATCCTAAAACAGAGATCATTATTTATACTTACAGCCCGGTGCCAACACCCGGCTCCGAATTGTATAAGCAGGTATTATCAAGCGGGTTTAAATTCCCGCAAACGCTTGAGGATTGGATAAGCCCGGCATGGGAAAATTTTGATTTGCGTAAAAATCCGCTTACCCCGTGGCTTACGCCCGAAATGATTGATAAGATAAGAAATTTTGAAACGGTGCTGAACGGGGTTTATCCTACGGTTACCGATATACGCCTTAGCCAGGTAAAAAGGGCTGCTATAAAGCTGGTATCTACCATTCGCTATAAAATAAATGTGTACAACCACCCTTACGAAATAAAACTGCTGCAACGGGTATGGAAATATCGCCAGCCTGAAATACAGGGATTTTAATTATGTCGCAATTATCATCCATATCAAATACCTACAAGCGCTACCGCACGTTACAAACCAGTGTGATAAGCAGCCTGCCTGTGGTTATATTGATGCCCCACAGCGCCTGTAACTGCCGCTGTGTAATGTGCGATATATGGAAAGATAACAAAAACCTGAAACAGCTTACCGAAACAGATATTAACGACCTGCTTTCATCCTTAAAAAAATTTGGCACACAGCAGGTGGTAATGTCAGGCGGCGAAGCTTTGCTTAATACCAATTTTTTCAGGCTGTGCGAAATACTCAAAAACCAGGGTATTAAGGTAAGCCTGCTCACCACCGGCTTATCTATAAAAAATAACGCCGAACAATTACTAAAATGGGTTGATGACCTCATTGTATCTATTGATGGCGATGAGCTTTTACATGATGCGATAAGGAATATCCCCAATGCCTTTAAAAAGCTAAAAGAAGGCGTAGAATATATTAAACAGCTGAACCCGGCCTATCGCATTACCGCGCGTACGGTAATTCACCGGCTTAATTTCCGTAACTGGCAGGCTATTATTAATGAAGCGAAAACAATGGGCATAAACCAGGTGAGTTTTTTACCTGCGGATGTTAGCAGCCATGCCTTTAATCGCCAAACAGCCTGGGCCGAGCCCAAACAGCATGAAATACTGATAAGCGAAAAAGAGCTGCCCGAATTGCAGGAAACTATTTTTTACATCATCAATAATAATAAAAGGCTTTTTGATAACCACTTCATAGCCGAGTCGACCCTTAAAATTCAGAATATCTATCAATACTATGCTGCATTTTACGGGCTTAATCCTTTCCCCTATAAAAAATGTAACGCGCCCTGGGTATCAACAGTTGTTGAGGCCGATGGCAGTGTGCGCCCTTGTTTTTTCCACGATGTAATCGGCAATATCCGCGATACTTCATTGGATAAAATATTAAATAGCGACAAGGCTATCCAATTTAGAAAAGGATTGGATATGGACACCAATGATACCTGTGTAAAATGTGTGTGCGCATTAAATCTTTCGCCATTGGCAAACCTGGCAGCCGGTAAATAAAATTCAGAGGTATGATGCTGAGTAAAACAACAAAATATTGGGAAAGCGGGGTGCTACAGTTCATCATCGTATTTTTAATATTACAATTGGCTGTTACCTTACTTACCAACGGTTTTGCTTTAACATTTGACGAGGCGCTGTGGCAATACATAGGCCGCAACTGGTTCAGGCATGGCCTGGTGCCCTATGCAGGCGGCGTTGATAACCAGTCGCCATTACTATTCGCCATATTTGGCTTGTCCGACAGGCTGTTTGGCGTTAACTACTGGTTCCCACGCGTTATTGGTACTTTATGCCAAACGGTTGGCCTGCTTTACGTTTATAAAATAGCACATTACGTTGCCGGTAAAACAGCAGGCATATTAGCCATTATGTTTTATGGCTTATCGCTGCTTTGGCACGTAACTGGCGGCCAGTACACCGCTTATGCCGAGAGCTACGAGGTAATGTTTTTAGTGATTGCCGTGTACTACTTTATTACCGCGCAAACCAATACCTATTTTATTATTACAGGTTGTTTTGCGGGCCTGGCCCTGGGTTGCCGTATATCTGCATTTTTTGTAATAGGGGCCATTTTTATTTCCATACTGAGCAAAGGATGGAAAAATCTATTGCCGTTTTGCGCGGGGATATGGCTAAGCATGGTATGCCTGGCTATGGCGGGCTTTTTAGCAGGTATTAACCTGCACGACTATTACATTTACGCCTTTGCCGATAACTTTAACAAAGGCAGCATGTACGACCATACCCTGCTATGGAAATGGCAGCAATTCTCACTTAAATTCCTGTCTTCACAAATGCTGTTATTTTACCCGCTGGTTATTGGGTACGTATTTATAAAAAAACGGGTTGATATATACCTATTGTGGTTTGTTTTTGCATTTATAGGCATAGCGTTCATCGGCGAATTTACCTGGATACACTTGAAAGAATTACTGCCGGCTTTATCGTTGATGAGTGCCTTTACCGTTGCTCATTTAATTAATGCTTATAAAATCCCGGTTAAATACGCATTGGCGGTTATTGTTGTCGCTTTCTTTCCCTTTATCACGGAGCCGGTGTATGTCTTAAAAGACCTGCTGTTTAGCAAGAATAATCCAAAACTAACAACCTGCACACCGCCCTATACCTGGCCCGATGAGGGTACCCGCAAAAAACTTGGGTGGTGGGTGCGTGACCATACCAACGCGCATCAAGAAGTTTTTGTGGCAGGTTTCGGCTCGCAGATACTGGCTTATTCGGAAAGACAGAGCGTGTATTTTGACGAAATGCTTACCCCAATGGCTAAAAAGCTGCTGTTTAAAGACCTTGTAACTCATAAACCGGCCATGATACTGGTGCCGTTATTCCCCGAATACCAACAATACATCAGCGGCGATGAGCGGGCGTTTGTAGATAGTTTAGTTGCTGATAATTATCAACTGGACAAGTGTATGGACAGCTATAATATTTACAGGTTAAAAGATAAAACACTGCCAAACTGAAATTTATGAATAATATACTTTTCACCCATTCGTATTTTTTACGTTTCGATCCCAAACAATGGGCGCTGGGGCAACCTTACGCGCCATTGGGCACATTATACGCCGCAGCCTTGATGCGCGAAAATAATTACACGGTATCTTTATTTGATACCATGTTTGTTGCCGATCCTGCCGAAGTAACCGCCGCGCTTGATAAAAATAAGCCCGATTTTTTTGTGGTTTATGATGATGGCTTCAATTATCTCACCAAAATGTGCCTCACCAATATGCGCGAGGCTGCTTTTAGCATGTGTAAACTGGCAAGGGCCAAAGGCTGTAAGGTAATTGTTTCCAGTTCCGATGCTACCGACAGGTACGAGGATTATTTAAACGAGGGCGCTGATTTTGTAATTATAGGCGAAGCTGAACAAACTTTGCTGGAACTTACCAACCATATCAGTGCAGGTCAAAATGATTATTCGGGAATATTAGGTTTAGCTTACAGGGATAATGGCAAAACGGTTAAAACCCCTGCCCGCCCGGTTTTAAAAGACCTGGACAGCCTGCCCCTACCCGCCTGGGATTTGGTTGATATAAATCCATACCGCGATAGCTGGCTTAAAAATGCAGGTTACTTTTCTATAAACATGGGTACTACCCGCGGCTGCCCCTTTAAATGTAACTGGTGCGCCAAGCCTATTTATGGCAACCGGTATAACTCGCGCAGCCCGGCTAATGTGGTAAAGGAAATAAAGTTGCTGAAGGAAAATTACAACATAGACCATATTTGGTTTTGTGATGATATTTTCGGTCTTAAGCCCGGCTGGGTTTTGGAGTTATCCAAATTATTGCAGGAAGAAAATATCAAAATCCGTTTTAAAATACAATCGCGCGCCGATTTGCTGGCCGAAGAGGATATTGTAAAAGCGCTGGCATTAGCAGGCTGTGAAAATGTTTGGATAGGCGCCGAAAGCGGCTCGCAAAAAATATTGGATGCCATGGATAAAGGCACTACCATTGAGCAAATACATACTGCTACACGGTTAATGAATGATAATGGTATAAAGCCATCCTTCTTTATCCAGTTTGGTTACCCCGGCGAGGATAAGGAAGATATTGAACTAACCATAGCCATGATAAACGAGCTGCTGCCTTTTGAAATTGGCATTTCCGTATCGTACCCATTACCCGGTACTGTATTTTATGAGCGGGTTAAAGCCGATTTAAAAAAGAAAACCAACTGGACCGATTCGGATGAGATGGCGTTGATGTTCACCAATACATTCCCGGCTACGTATTATAAACAATTGCACCAGTATGTGCACAATAATTATCGCAGGCATTTAGCAAAAAACAGCTTTGTTAAGCTGATTAAAAACCCACTGGCTACCAATATACAGGCTATAAAAAAGGCGGCTTCAATCCTCTATTATACCCCGGCCACCTATATCGAAAAATTTAAATTAAGTCGATTGGAGAAAGCATGAAAGCAGCCGCGCACCAATTAAATGAACAATATGCCGAGCAAGCATTTAGCCGACAATCGGTTATTTTTGATGAGCTATATTCGGGCAATACCATTGTAAATTATAAACGCGACCGCGTGCGGCAGCATGTTTTGCAATACCTGGAACCTGCCGGTAATATCCTCGAACTAAACAGCGGCACCGGCGAAGATGCCTTGTTCTTTGCACAACAAGGCCACTATGTGCATGCTACCGATATATCAACAGGTATGCAGCAGCAGTTAAGGAAAAAGGCGGATGCGAACAATATGGGGCATTTAATCGGCAATGAGCTATGTTCCTATACGCAACTGCATGAGTTGGAAAATGACGGGCCTTATGACCATATATTTTCAAACTTTGCAGGCCTTAACTGTACCGGTGAACTGGATAAGGTTTTGGCTTCTTTCCCGGCATTGCTTAAACCCGGCGGGGTCGTTACCCTGGTTGTTTTACCCAAATTTTGTTTATGGGAAGCCTTGTTGATTTTTAAAGGAAATTTCAAAACGGCTTTCCGGAGATTTTTTAGCAAAAATGGAGTAAAGGCCCATTTGGAAGGCACGTATTTTACCTGCTGGTATTATAATCCATCGTACATTATAAATCACACGAAAGCTGAATTCGATTTGCTTGACCTGGAAGGCTTGTGCACCATAGTGCCGCCATCATACATCGAAGGCTTTGCCGAAAAGCATCTAACAGCTTACCGAAATCTAAAAAAGCTCGAAAATAAATTATGCCGTACCTGGCCCTGGCGGTTTATAGGCGATTATTATATTATATCGCTCAGGAAGAAATAATTGGTTATATGACGTTTTTTAAGGGTGACGCTTTTATGCGTTTTCCAAAGTCAAAGGGGCGTAGCCCCGACAAATATCGTAGCAACGGATTGAAATCCGTTGAAAATATGACAATATATTAGGTATTAAGAACCGTAGGTTCGACCCATATAAATATGGAATTTTTTGGCAAGATTTAGACGGATAACAATTAATACTGGTCGTGCCTACTGCACTTATATCATTTGTATTTATTTTCAATGGGTTAAAACCCATTGCTACAAAATATTTCGAGCCGATGGCTCTTTATCCCGATACAAAACGTCAGAACCAAATAATTTTAGTTAGCCAGGCTGCTTTCGGGTTTGTGCAATAGCTTTGATACTTTGTCCTCGTACCTGTTTAACAATTTATAGTGGAAATTTTTTGAATCGGGCTTTGCAAAGTGTTTGCCGGCATCCATCTCCATAACCAAGCCCTTTGTATTCACTTGCCCGGTTTGGGTTTTTTTAGACCAGCGACCCGCAGTTATTTTCATTAATATATTATCCAAAGCGTTGCCTGCGGTATTGTTGAACAGGCTTTCGGTAAAGCGTTTTAATAAGGATGACTTAACTGTTTTGGCGGATGACAGCCGCATTATTTTATTGGGCAGGTATTGCTGTGTCCATACGTTTTCGGCATAAAAGCGTTCAAATATAGCATCGCCCTGTAAAGGTATCAGGGTAACTACTTCTATGGCCGTATAAATGGTTTTCTCAACAATTTCCAGCTCCTGCTCATCTATGTAATAATTCATGCAGAGATAGTCCTGCTTGTTTACCAAAAAGCTTAACTTTTTTAGGGCGTGCATAAGGGTGCGGGCTATCCACAAGCGGTTTTTAGTGGTGATAATAAACAAATCGATATCTGAATCATCATCAGCAAAATTCTTCGACAAAGAGCCTGAAATGGCTATCCCACGCACATATGGGAACCTAATAAGCAAATTGCTTACCCTGCCTGCCACTTTTATTAACTCGGCTGCTTTTATGTTACCATCGCGCCTGCGGGTAATTAAGCGGTAATCGTTTTTCAGGGTATAAAAATTATCAAAACGATAAATTGAGCCATTAATAACCATGCACTTCATATATGCGTCAAACTCCTGCTGTTCATATTTATTCGGCAAAAACAGGCATATCTCGGCAGCAGTTAACGGGTAGTTAAACATGTCGAAATAAGCAAGCGTTGCTAAGATATCTTCTTTAATTGCCGGCAATTGTTTATCCGTTAATTGTTCGTCTTTATTTATTCGCATTCTATAATTAACACGGCTAAAACCTTTAAATGGTTGCCGGTTCTTCTAAATAATTATGCTCAAGCGGCTCATTGTTTATAGCGATAAAGCGCTTGCTATTTTTCTTTTCCTCATCATTCGAAAACACAAAAAAGGAGAAGAAAAAAGCGTAAAAAAATATGCCTTTATCTACATCCAAAAAATTTTCAGAGAAGGAAACAAAGGCCAGCAGCAGCATGAAACTAAAAAAGAGCAGGTTTTTTGATTTGAGTGCCTGCCGGAAGCCAAAGGCTAGTGTTGCCAGGTAAATAACCAAACCTATCAACCCTGATTTCAGCATAAAGCTTAAATATTGGTTATGCACATTAAGGTTGTTCAAAAACGAGCTATAGTATTTTTTGATAAAAAACTGCTGGTGCAGCAACCCGATTTCCGAGCCGGCGCCATGACCAATTAAGGGTGATTGCTTTATCAACCCGCTGGCTGTTTCCCAGCGGGCCAGTCGCGGATCGGTAGTTTCATCTGTTTTTGGTGCCGATAAATCAACCTGCAAATCGGTTACATAACGTTCACGGAAGGCTTTGATTTGAAATATGCCGCCTACCAATACTATAGATGCAAGCACCGCAAACAGCATAAATTTCCACCGGCGGCTGCCGGTAAGCAAAAACCAGGGGAGTACAACACTCACTATCACAAACAGGCAAAAAATTACCGATTTTGCGCAAAGCTGAAATAAACCTGCCGAGAGAATAAGTATGCAAACTGCATACAAAAATCTGTAGTAATTATTGCGCTCCTTTATCACAACGCTGGTTAAATAAACCAGCGCTATTACCAACTGCATAGAAAAAAAGGTGGCGTGTATATCAATAGGCTCTGCAAAATTATGATTGGTAAAGGCTGCCGAAAATAATGCCGAAAGCGGCATTTTATAATACCTTATAGCGTGCAATGCATCATAAAATAAATATGTTATCGTAGCTGTGCAAACCAGCGAAAAACCAAGAAGTAAAGCAGGCCTGTATTTTTTTATATCAAGCCCCGTAAAGCAAAAAAACAGCGGGAATAGTAATATGGTTAATTGTTTGCCCCATTCGTTATAAGCTTCGGGTTTGTTTACGGTATAAATAGTGCTGATTACCGTTATCCAAAATACCGACTGCAGCAACAAAGTGCGCCAGGTAAAAACAGGTTTGAGATTTTGTTTATTGAACTGGATAATAGTATGTACGCCAAAACTTATCAATATCAAATGACTGAAAAAGAAGTTAAACGGCAGGCTTGCCATTAACAGCAGCAAATGGTAAAAACTTATTTTGTTGGCCAGGCTATCCCTGGTGGGCAATAACTGTTTCATGGTTATAGTTCAAATAACATTCCAGGGCAAATTTTTCGTACTGGTCTATAATACTTTCCCAGTTAAACTGGTATTTTATTTTGTGCAGGTTGTTGCTCACCATTGTTTTTTCTGGTTCTTTGCGTTGCACCGTTTCTACTAATTCGCGTACCTCGTTAGCATTCGAAAAATAATAAGCATCAGAGCTTAATACCGATTTGTTGAAAGGGTTATTGTGCGCGGCTATCAGCGCCTCGCTGGCCATGGCCTCCAAAAGTGATGGGTTGGTACCGCCCACACTATGCCCATGAAAGTACAGGTACGAGTTATTTTGCAGGGAGCGCACTTTGGCCGTATCAAAAATGGTCCCTTTAAACTGTATGCGTTCGTCGTTCTTAAACTTCTCGGCTATAAATTTACCAAAGCGGTTACTTACATCGCCCAATACCTTAAAATGTTTATTGGAGTTGCTGTTGTTAAACCCTTCTAAAATAGCCTCAATGTTATTTTCGGGTTCCATGCGTGCCATCAGCAAAAAATAATCCTCATTTAAGGCGCTTTTATTATCTACCTGTTCCCTTTCTTCTTCGGTAAACAAATCGGCGCCGTATGGGATATATTTACTACTAATGTCATATTTATCGGCCAGGTATGATTTAATAACCAGCGAATCGGAAATGTAATAATCGCTATGTTTTACCGCCAGTTTTTCGGCATACTTTAAAAAGTTCTGAACTTTTTTTGAGTATTTGGATCGTTTCCACTCCAGCCCATCCATATTGGTAATAATGGCGCTATTTGGCGGATACAGCTTGCCCCAAACCGAGCTGCTGGTATAGCCCATAATTAAAACCACATCAAATTTTTGTTTACGGGCATCCATCAGGCAGTTAAAATCATATATAAATTGCCCGGCAGCGCCCATAAAGTATTCGGGGTCGAAACAATGTTTTATCTGTACACCGTTCCAGCTATCTGCTTTATAAGGGTGGTTGTGCGAATTATAAACCGTTACCGCATGCCCGCGTTTAACCAATCCTTCTGATACGTACTCTGATATATGCTCAAAGCCTCCGTAATTATTGGGTATGCCGCGTGTTCCTAAAATGGCTATTCTTAATTTCATGCTATTGCTGTTTGATATGCTTTTAATGTTTGTAGTGCTGCCTGTTTCCAGGTATATTTTTCTAGTATTTTAGTCCTGAGATTTTCGTTAAAAGGCGCCAGGCTGGCTTTTTTTACAGCTGCAAGCAGGCTTTCGGGCCGGGCAGGGTCGCAGTAAAAAGCATCATTGCCAAAATATTCCTTAGCATCGCCCCTATCAGTTATTACCACGTTGCAACCCATGGCCGCTGCTTCAATAGAGCTTAAGCCTGTAGTCTCGAACCAACTGGGTAAAATGTGCACCTTAGCCTGCCGGTAATATTTTACTAATTTTTCCTGCGATAAATGTTCAATAAACCTGATATTGGCCGCCGCAGCGCTTACACACTCACGGTAATAAGCAGCCTGGCTGGGGCTGTGCGAACCGATAATCAGCACATTAAAGCCCGAATTATTTAAGCCTTTTACCAGGTTTAGCTGATTTTTTATCCCTTCAACCCGTGCCACACATAGCACCAGGTTTTCGCTTTTTTCGGTCAATTGGTCGTCGGAGAATAACCACGGGTCAATGCCATTGGGTACTACGCTATATTTTACACCAGGCAGGTAAGTCTTTTCGATCCTTTTGTACTCCGATTCGGAATTTGGCAATATCATATTTGCGCGCTGCAGTATTTCGGTAATGCTTTTGCGCTGCCCTTTCCAGATATAGGATGGACTGGATAAATTGTCGCGGCCTAACAGCCAGCGCGCCATGGTTTTTAAGTACTCAATAGTATCGGCAGGCAAATGGCCAAATATTACACCCGCGCCTTTGCGGTGATGTTTATCGTACTCGCTGTAATTAACCAATATGGTTGATACCACATAAGGCTTAGCCGCTTTTTTGCTGTGGCCTAAAATATCGGCAGGGCGAGTAAGGTTAAAAAAGTGCAGCAGGTCGTATTCCGAATAATCAATTTCCTCGTCGGTTAGCCTTACATCGGCAGTAATACCCAGGTATTTTAAATACCGCGCAGTTTCCACTACCTGCACCGTATCGCCACCGGGTACCCGGTATAATGTCGACCGTACTATCATGGCTACTTTCATAGTTGAGCACGGTTAAGATTTTGTTTATACAACCAGTTAATAAACCTTGCAGGAAAATAGCTGATGGTATAAAACAAGTAGTTATCCAACCTGAAAGGATGCAGGCCAATGGCCTTCAGCATATGTACCCGTGCTTTTTCGGGCTGGTAATTATTAATCAGGAATTTTTTACCGCAAAGCGCGTAGTACGAGCCTTCCTTTATCTTCGGGAGGTATTGTTTTTTAGCTATTTGCTTTAGCTCCATACCATCGGCAGCAGTAATCACTCCACTTTTAAGCGAAGCATATTTTATGTCCCTGAATTTTTTGGTACGCCATTTTTCGTCAATGGTAATTGATTCTGGGTTAAGCCTTACCTTCAACAGCGGTTGCGAAAGGTTACAGGCTTTGGCGTTTTTTAAAATATTCATCCATAAAAAATGGTCCTCATAAGTATAGGCATGCTGGTTATAACCGCCATTGCGTATAATTATATCCTTTTTATAAAATACGCTGGAGTGTATAAAAGGGCATATGGTATAGCTTAAATCCTGTATTTCTTCGTTTAAATGGGCAACCGGGTGCTGGGTGAAAATGTAATTTTCATGGGCATCCATATAGTCGGCAGCCGAGCCTATAATGCTATACTCCGGGTGCGCAGTTATAAAGTCATATTGTGTTTTTAGCCTGTCGGGATAGCAAATATCATCAGCATCAAAGCGGGCTATATATGGCGCGCGTGAGTAAATAAGGCCGGTATTTAAAGCCTCGGCTATGCCTTTATTTTCATGCTCAACAAGTACTATGCGGGGGTCTTTAAATGATTTAATAATCCTGGCTGTATTATCAGTTGAGCCATCGTTAACAATCAGCAGCTCAAAATCGGTAAATGATTGTTTAAGTACGGACGATATGGCCGCAGCTATATACCTTTCCGCATTATAAGCAGGCATTAAAACAGTAATTTTGGGGTGATTAATATCCATGGGTAAGTTTAAGTTTAGGGGCAGATTCTTTGATATCCAACAAAAGCAGCAATTCAAAAAATATCAGTATTGATAGCTGCTCAAACCAGTAATCAATACATAAAAAGGCGAGTGTTAGTAATAGTATAGGCAGCCCGTAGGTAAGCGCTTTTATATGTTTTGTAAAGAATCCCAAATAGTAAATACAAAAAAGCAGGAAGCCTAAAATTCC
>Ga0302300_1000562_pt1 | contig 25385 bp, 19 predicted proteins | sample III_Palsa_E1_1_FD_198756 | JGI IMG/M metagenome (GOLD analysis project Ga0302300, IMG submission 198756) | Peat permafrost microbial communities from Stordalen Mire near Abisko, Sweden - III_Palsa_E1_1 | ecosystem: Environmental > Terrestrial > Soil > Palsa > Peat permafrost | place: Sweden... | reverse complement strand
TCAGATACTCTCTCAAGTTATCGTGGAATATTTCATGAGGGGCAGCGCTGCCTGCGGGCGCAGGGAAATCTTCGGGGCTAAGGATCTGACAGTCCCATCCCAGTGCACTCATTTCTTCCGCCAACTCGACGACAACCTTGGAACCTCCAAGCTCCTTGGTACGACGAACAGGACTGCAAAAAAGTATTTTCTTCATAGCTTTTCTCCCACTCGCCCGCCATGCTTTATGCCGTTGAACACCAGGGGGATTGCCGGTGGTTCGGGGAGAGCAACGGGTTTCTCAGCTTTACGCTTTAGTTGAAGGAACTGCTTTTCCACGAGATGCCAACTTAATACGGCGCATATTAAAGCCAGAGAAAATGTGCTGAAAAACACCGTCGCAACATTCCATGCGTGTGGAAAGCGGGAGACTAGCGTCTGCTCTATTGGGAAGGCGTACAGGTAAAGTCCGTACGAAAAATCACCATGGCGCGCGAATCTCTGCAATCCGAAAACTGGGCGCAAGGCGGCGTAAAATAGTGTATATGCGCCCAGAATTGGCAGCGTAAAGGACAAAATCCCTGTCATTTCTGAAACGACCATGCCTGCCAAAGCAACAATAAGAAGCGGCAAGGAGTGTGGGATGCGGTCTCGATACAGATAGAAAGTTATGCCCCATAGGAAGTAAGTCAATACCCTCAGAGAGTCGGCGAATTCCCCTGTGGTTATGGCGCGATGTCCGTGCAGCGCAAACACTCCGATTCCAGTAATAGACGCCAGTAGAACGAGTAGGGGACGTCGAAGCCCTCTGGTCAAACCAAGGATCGCGACGAGAATATAACAGAGTAATTCACAGCGGATAGTCCAAAGCGACCCGTTTACTCGCCATGCCAAAGGGTTGGCCGTAAAAACACCGGGCAGTCGATCTGTTAAGTGAAGATTCAAAGTCCCCATCATCGTAAAGTACATATAGGTTTTGGCCGAGCTGAAATAAGAGTGCAGAGGCAGAGTTGTCGCTAGCGGGCCAATAATAAACACCGTCGCTCCAAGAATAACGAGCAGTGCGGGAACAATACGCAGGATTCGCCGCTGTGCAAAATCCAGAGTGGTCTTGCAGTGCTCCCAACTCATTGTGATGAGAAATCCGCTTATCAAGAAAAAACCGTCTACCGCGAGTCCGCCGAAAGCAGCCTGGCCTCCGGTTGCCCGAAGCAAGGGATCGAAGGATTCCGCGGTGTGGTTGTACAACAAGGCAAACGAGTGTGAGAAGATCACCATGGTTGCCAGCAAGAAACGAAGAAAGTCGAAGGTGTTATTGCGTCCTCGACTTAAGTCTCCTATCGTTTCGCGCTTCATGCCTGCCTCCGTCTGTCTTGAGACACAGTATTTAGCAGAGACTCCTCCAGCCGGTCCAGTACTACGTTGCTTCTCCAGTTTTCGGCTTTAATGAGGGCGTTAGCCGCCAGATTTTCCAGGGAATGAGGGTCTTTAACACAATTTAAAATTTGACTGGCATAGGCCTCGGCCGTGAGCTCGGAGACGAGAAGACCGTCTATTCCGTGGCTAATAATTTCAGTTGGTCCGATGGAACCCCCGTAGCATACAGCGGGCGTTCCAACAGACATAGCCTCAACTATTGTACGGCCGTAGGCCTCAAAGCCCGAGCATGAGATCAGAATGTCTGAATCTCGGAGATGTTTCCAAACTTCCGAGTGTGGGCGTTTCCCTTTGAGAGAGAGTACATCTTCAAGCTGGTTCTCCTTGATATACTCTTCAATTTGATTGTGCCCCGGTCCTTCACCAAGAATGATTCCTTTTGTTTGCAGACCTGCTTCGTTGAGTTGCTTTACGGTTTCACAAAAAACGTCGACATTTTTGTTCGGCACCAGGTTAGCGGCAAGCAAAAGGCGAAGCGGTCGAGATCCGAGTGGTTCTTTGCGCGCCGGCGGTTCATTATAGTAGGGGGATTCGACAATTACCGGGGACGTTAGCATCGGTGTATTCAGAACCTCTCTTTCCAAGGATGCCGTTCGTGCCTCGGTAGCGCAGATCATAAGCGAGGCACTTTGTAAGGCGCGCCGCCATCCGCGCGTCGCATAGGGCCAGACGAATTTCTTCAGACTGATTCCGAATCGTGGCATCCCGGTGTTTTGGGGCTGTGAAAAGTCGGCCGGCCATTCGCTGAACAGTGGGCCGATGACAAGAGGCTTGCCGAAAGTTCGCGGCGGATAAGGGCAGCCTTCTCCATATGGGTGCATCCTCCAGACTAGATCTATGGGGGTGCTGCGCTGCAACTGCTGCATCCAGCATTCCGCCTGCCAGGAAAACTCCCAGGGCGCCAGGGAGTTTGCCGGAACACGGTGCTTTCCCGTTTTTAGATGCAAGTTCGGGCTGCACCTTTGGATGGGCGCCGTGTTGGTGAAGGCGTATACCTGGTGCCCTCGCTCGGCCAATCCGTTAAGCAGCGAGAAGCAAATCAAGCCGTCGCCGTGCGATTCGTAGTCTGTAAGACACTCCGATGCGCGGTGTACAAATATAGACAGCGGTCTGTTTGGAACGGTCGTCATTTAGATCCCACATCCATTTTGAGAGGTCGAAGACTGACCCTTGCGATCCCGCAGAGGGTAGCAAATGCATTCTGGCACTGCAGTCGTGGGGTGGTCTTCCTAACTGCGGATTGGGTTAGCATTAAGGCGTTCCAAGGCAGCGTAGACAGATAGATCCAGCGGAGAAGGAATGCCGAAAGAAAGCCGTAGTGCTTTCTGAAGAAGGCGATGCGCGTTCTATACATTTCGACTCTCATTGAATCCATGCCGGGGCGATCGGATTGCTGGGATCTTCCTCCAAGGTGAGTGATTACAGCCTGTGGACAGTAGGTGACTTCCCACCCGGCTTTGTGCGTGCGATAACACCAGTCGACTTCTTCCGTGTTTGCGATAGGAGAGAGAGAGCTGTCGAGCAGGCCAACTTGCTGGATCGTTTCGTCTCTTGTTACAATGCATGCCCCGAGTATCCAGTCGACGGATGCAGGTCTATCGAGGGTTTGCGACCGATCGAGGCCCAATTTTTTTAGTCCGTCGAGGAAACCGGGAAGCACACAGATTCCGAAGAGTTCGGTCCACAATGTCATAAAGTGAAACGTGCAGTTTTGCTGCGAGCCATCGCTGTTAAGCAGTCTTGCGCCTACCATGCCCACACCTGGATTCTCTTTCATGTAGTGGACAAGAGTGTCAAATGCTCCGTCATGGATAACAGTGTCGTCGTTAAGTATGCAAACATAAGGCGTCTTTGCCTGGCTCAGAACCTGATTGTGATTTGCTGAGAAGCCCAGGCGCTGTGTGTTAAAGAGCCATTTAACGGCTGGGAATTCCTGCTGCATGTCGGTGACACCAGTACCGTCAGTTGCATTGTCAATCACCCAGATATCCAGAGTGATTTTATGCGTACTCCTATAGATGGACCGCAGGCACTCTTTCAGCAGGTTGGGATTGCTGTGGTTCACTACTGAGATTGTAAGATCGCATGACATCAGGCTTTTTGTTCCGTGGGTCGCATCATCATGGTCAGTGCGTGGATTTCCTTGAGGAAAACACGCCCTCTGGTAAAGGCCTCCAAAAGTGAGACCGACAGCAGGAAGAGAAACAGAGATACGGTGGTTTGTAGCAGCAAATGTCCTGAAGCAACGGCCCATCCGCCTGCAAGTGAAACCGCCAGGAGGCCGCCTCCAATGACTATAGGTTCAAACACCTCGCGTGTAACGCGCTTGCATCCCGAGTTTCTTCGGCGCACCAGGTAGCTGGATAGTCCCATCTCACTCAGGCTTATCATAAACATAGACGGGCCTATACCGACTAACCCAAAATGCCTAACCACAATATAAGCTACCGACCAGCGCATTGCTCCAACGCCTATCGTAACCGCCAGTCTCTCGCCGGCAAGTCCGGTTGCGTTTTGCGTGGAAGCAAGGAGGCCTGTAATAGTTAACACGGCGCACTCCAGACTGAACCACTGTACGAGTGGGATGGCGGGTGCCCATCGCGCGCGAAACAGGAGTGGAATGAGGACAGGACAGGCTATGACAACCAGGGGGCATAGGAGACTGAACAGGGCCCCAAGTCTCCTTATGGAAGATCCAAGATACCGGCCAAGAGCCTCTGGATCGGCCTGCAGGCGACTATAGGAAGGAAAAGCGACACGGTTGATAATTCCACTGAGCATCAATGGGACCGAAGCAATATTGGTTGCCCATCCTACCAGGCCGACCGCCGCAACCCCCAGAATCCTTCCCACGATCATGGGAGCCCAGCCGCTTACAAGGGAAGGTACTATGGCATTGAGCTGGAAGGCAAACCCGAATGCAGCCAGTCTCTTTACTATAGCAAATTGGAATTTGCCTTCTGGCCGCCAGGGGGATGCGGCCCAGACACAGATAAGTCCGACCACACCTCGCAGAAGACATCCACCGACCAAAGCCCAGGCGCCCCAATGAAGAGATGCGAGCGCTATGGTGCTTATGGTTTGTACAACGTTTTCGGTGAGTTCACAGCGGGCTATTGTTGGGAACTGAAGATCGCGCTCCAGGGCCATCATGGGCACAATACGCAGCGAAGAAAAGAACAGCCCCAGCGACATGCTGACAATGAGCAGATGAGCGGCGCTGGACAATCCATAGAGATGCACCATCCATGGGGCGGACAGTATAATTGTAGCGGATGCCAAAGTGGTGAAAATCTGCTGACACCAGAAAACCGTAACCGATTCATCCTTCGTGGGGGCGTGGGACTGCCGAACCAGGGCGCTGCTTAAGCCGACGTCGCACAAAAACATCCCCAATCCCGTGATGTAGGATACAACAGCAAAAAGTCCGTAGTCCCTGGGAAATAGCAGGTGTGCAAGGACCAGCGAGCTTATAATGCGCAGCACGATGGAGATGAGTGTCCGCATCGTTAATATTTTGATTCCGGACACCGCGCGGGCTTTGACCAAAGCAGGGCTGGATGGTTGAATGTTTGTCTCTAGAACTGCCATGATTATTTGGTTTGAACGCTTAAATTATCTGGGCCAAAGTGTGATCATTTCATCAGTGCGATAATCGGAGAAAGTCCAAGTAAATTCCACGGACTGAAATTGCTTTGGCCTTTAGGTGGCAGGTAGACGACATCGCCTGGCTGCAAAGCTGCTTCTGGGGCAGTAGACTTGCCGCTGAGAAGAGCGTTGAAATCGACAGGAATGATATTCACCTGTCCGGAGGGACTACGCCGCAGAATGCTTCCATTCCGTTTATTGGCATCTTCCGTAGGCCCTCCGGCCAGAGTAAGCGCCTGGGAGGGAGTGAGCTCGTCGCCATCCGGCATTGTATAGGTTGCAGGATTGTGCACTTCGCCAAGAACAGAGACGTTTTTTGAATTGACGGGAACCATCAGCACATCGCCGGGAAGCATGGGAGTACTAGCAACAACATCATCGGCGGAATTAAGATGTGTCCGCATGTCTATGTTCACAACATGTCCCGCGTGCATAACTTGAACCTGCGAAAGTTCCGCATTGGGTAATGGGCCTCCCGCCTGCGTGAGAAGATTCAAGATCGACGATCCGTTTGGGGGCACGTAGTATGTGGCCGGCTTGTTCACGGCGCCCAGAACCTGCACTTCAACGGACGCGGGGTCCAGTTGTTCCGCGAGAATTACATCGCCAGGTTTAAGTACAATGTCCTGAGAGTTGCCGTTGTCCTCCATCAGTGCTTCAAAGTCGATGGGAATGCTCTGCTTGCCTGAGTCGCGGATAACAGTTACTTTGGTCAATACGGGATCTTGAGCCGGCCCGCCACTAGCCGCAATAGCTTCCAGGAGTCTCCAGCCCAATTTGAGACTGTACAGTCCAGGGGTTTTGACGGCGCCCAATACACTGATCTGCGGAATGGCCACATCATGGGCGATTACTGTAACCTGTGGTTGGTTCAGTTGTTTGCTCAGACCTTTTCGCAGTTTTGCTTCAACGGCCTCGATGGTAAGACCTGATGCATCTAAATGCCCTGCAATCGGAAAGTTAAAGCTTCCGTCCGGAAGCACGGTTACGGTTTGCTTGAGTTCATCGTGCCCGAGCACGGAGATATCCAATTGATCGCCTGAGGAAATTGTATAAACCGGCGCCACGAAGCTGGGACTGTCCGCGCGAACGGGTGACCAGGCGCCAGTTAGGCTGGGACAGAAGCTTACTACGAGTGCCGTTGCTAGAACAGTTGAGCTTATTTTCATTTTTTTGGTATCTCTGTGCTTGTAAGAGCGGGTCTGTGTCCATTTAGACCGGCTTCCAACTGTTCCGGTTGCGCTGAGTACTGGTAATAGTAGTATCCGGCCTCGTTGCTGTTGGCCTTGTTGTAGGCTATTCCAACTACATTCGCTCTTGCACGCGCCAGCAAATGACGGGCGTGGGTGGCGGACGCCTTCCTGGTTTCTCCGTTGGAAACAACGAGCATGGTTGCATCCACAAGGCTGGATACAATCTGTGAGTCGGCAACAGCCAGGACTGGGGCTCCGTCGCAGATAACCATATCAACACGGTTTGTAAGCTCGTCCATAAGCATCTTAAATTTCTGTGAATTAAGAAGCTCCGATGGATTGGGAGGGATCGTTCCCGCAGTGATTACTTTAAGGTTCGGAACCCCAGGTATATCGAGAAGGACATCGTCCAGACTTGAGTTTCCGAGCAGCAAATCCGTTAGTCCGGGGCAGATGGGTATCCCCAATACTTTATGTATGGATGGGAGGCGCAAGTCCGTGTCAACGAGGATCACTTCTTTATTGTCGGCGGCAATGGCGAAGGCCAGGTTAATGGAAGTTGTTGTTTTTCCTTCTTTCGGAGCAGCGGACGTAATTAAGAGAGACTTAACGGGCAAATCTACAGAGCAGAAGTAGAGATTTGTCCGCAAAGTTTTGTAGGATTCCATCTCCGGCCGGCGTCCTGTCATCTTGGCAAGCATTTGGAGGTCGTCGCTGGTGAAGACTGGAATTCTGCCAAGTGCTGGAAGACGCAGTGCGCGCTCGACATCCGCTGGAGAGTTGAGGCGATCGTCGAACATCTCCGCACCGAGCGCGCACAAAAGCCCCATAAAGAGTCCCATGATCGCGCCAAAGATCACTATGAGTGGTCGTTTGGGATAGACGGGGAAGTTGGGAACTCTCGCCGGTTCAATAATATGCGCCGCGGAATGGCGGGCTTGCAGTCGAAGATCCAGCTCTGTGATTTTTTGTGTGAAGAGCGTGTCGGCTTCCGCCGCTTCGTCATACTGTCTCTGCAGACGATCGTAGGGGGTCTCCAGGGCAGAGAACTGCTGCAACTTACTCTTTAAGTCTTTGATTTGTTGATCTAACGTTACGATCCTGGCTTCGCTGGCCTGGCTTGACATTACGGCCGCGGAAAGCGCTGTTTTCAGGCCGTCCCACACCGTGTTGTGTGTGGAGCTGATCGTTGTTGTAACGACCGGCTCCTGGTTTATGCGCTTGTTCAGCGCTTTAATTTCGCCGTCCAGGGCAATAATTTGCGGAGCCTGTGCGGTAAATCCTCCGGGCTGGGTTAAGCGCTGGCGCTGGATTTCATCTTGCGATAACTGTGCGGCAAGAGTTGCCACATCCGTGTTTGATCCGACAAGGTGTGATTCGATGCTCTCTGGTTCGGTGGCGAGCTGCTGGCGCAGAGAGCGTTCCTGTGCCTGACTCGCCGAGAGATCGTCGTGAGCCGCCTGCAGACCGGTACGCAAGTCACCAAACTGCGACTGTATGTACTCCTGTTCCTTTCCCAAATCCGTAACATTATGCGTGGATCGGAACTTTAGGAGGCCGGCACTGGCCGAGTCCAGAGTCTGTCTGGCCAGGGAGCGCTGAGTGATGGCGAAGTTCTTAGCAGCCAAAATATCCTGTTGATCGTTGTGCAAGTTCTCAGTCATATACAGTTCGACGAGAGTGTTGGCTGCGTCCGCTGCCGTTCTGGCGCTGTTTGATGCTGCAGTGACGGCGATGATATTCGTGGAATCTACCTGAGCCACCGTGAGCTTGGCATTTCCGGCAGTGGCTGCGGTTGATTCAAGGAGCGGAGTGGTCTGCAACTCCTGGACCTGAGTGTCTACGGTTTGTTGCTGGCCAATGTTGAACAATGAGGAGAGAGGATCATTCGCATCGACATCAGACAGAGTCATCGTAGGCGGGTCGATCAGGATCTTTGCAGTTGCCTGGTATGTTTTAGGCGCGACGAGTGCGTAAATCAGGGCTAAAATACTAATGGTTAGCGCCACATAAATAATAAGTGACTTGCGGCGACGCAGAATTGCCACATAGTCTTGAGGAGTGAGCTCTGTAGGCTCCTCCATCTGTTCTTGTGGCTGCACTCTGCTGATCATTAGTTCTCTTGACATAGGAGATGGTTGCTTTCGTCGTGGCTGTTATGCGCTCCTCGCGCGACATGGTTCTGCGTCGATTCCTTGCCCCTTATAAAAAGGGGCAAGGAATTAACTTAGGTTTATTCAGGTTATTGCGTCTGGAGCTGGCTGTTAACCTGGGAATTAACTTGAGCGTTAACCCTGTCGTTTATTTGACTATTGTCCTGGTAGCTGGTCGGGCTGGCGCCGGACCCGTTGCCCTGGCCATTTCCATTGCCGGGGCCGCCTCCATTGTTCGAGCCACCGCCATGGTTGTGATGGCCGTCGCCATGTGCGAGGCTCGCTCCGATGAAATATCCGGCTCCGCCGGCTCCGATGCCTATGAGCCAGGCATCTGTGTCAGAAATGCCGTGCCGGTTGTAGGAATCGGCTACAGCCGTACCCGCGGTGGCTACAAACAACCCAATTGAGCTGAGACAGACCGTTGCGGCTGCAAGACCGGCAAGTCCGCGGCGAAGGTTCTTTCCCAGGGAGACTTCGTTGCGAACCGGCTCTTCCTCAGTCTCTTCCGCTTGTACGGGCACACCCGCGGCAAACATACCGATACCCATCAGAAGCCATTGAAACAGGCTGATGGAGGCTATGTTGTAGGACGGACTGGTTATCGCATCTATTACCTGTCCGGACATTGCCGCGAGGACACCGATCAATACAACCTTGCGGCCTCCATCTTTCATTCCTTTCAGGGCTCGTAATCCGACAACGAAGAATGTTACAAGCATGGCTGCATAAAGGCCAAGTCCGACAAGGCCGGTTTCCGCTGCCGTTTGCAGGTAGTAGTTGTGCGCAATGTTTGTAAGGTTCGCGCCATTAGAGGCGACAAATCCCGCTGGGAGAGCTACGGTCGTAAATCGCGAAGCAATATATGGGAACGATCCGAGGCCCCACCCAAATATTGGTTTTGCTGCAATCATGACCAGGGCGGCGTGCCACAACTGGAACCGCTGGTGCATGGAGAGGTCAGTCGAACCGGACCCCAACGTTCCCAATCTCTGCTGCACATCCATCCCTGACCCTGAAACCGCAACGATGAAGACGCCAATCGCCAGAAACGCGGCAAATGGAAGCACGGCGATTAATTTCTGCCTCGGAGCTGCGTTTTTTGTGGTGTAGAACCGTGTTGCCAGAGCAGCTAGAACGCCCAGGGCTACCAGTTCGCCGATCCAGCCGGAGCGGCTCTGGGAAAAGGCGAGGCAAACCACGATGATTAAGGAAATCGCCTGGGCAGCCAGACGTCTTTTTTCGTCTTTTCTATCGAAGATAGCCATCGAAGCTGTTATGGGAAGCATGAGCATAAGGAACGACCCGAGAGCTTCATGGGTGCCGAAGGATCCCGTGATCCCATTTCCCTGACTGAAGTCTCTGTCGCCTACTCCCGCCAGACCGAAGAGGGCAACCGCCGCCGACGTCGCCAGAATTACATCGGTAAGCAGCGTCAGCCGGCCTCGCAGGTTATAGGCAACCCCGAAGTAAACTGCAGCGCAGACGATAATTCGAACCAGTTCGGGTACGGCAAGCCATTTATTCATGGGGTTCATGAGGAACGTGACCACGCCACAGGCTACTACCCCGAGCACCAGCATATTGGGTCCTGACTGTAGGTTTTCTTTAATACGCTGTGCAATTCCTTCGGTGCGTACAGTCAATATCAAAAAGCTAATAAGCACTGCGCCAAGCACTTCGAATGCGAAAACTTTACCGACATTAGTCAGAAAGCTCGATCCGCAAAGAAGCGGGACAACAACCATCATTGCGGCAATAGTGCCGATAATGTACTTCGAGACATCAAATTTTGTGGAGATATTGGGAGCATCGCTTCTTCTGCTCCGCGAACGGTGTGTGTGTATGGACATTCTGGGCGCTCCCTTCGGGGCAGGTCGTTACTACTTTTAAATCAGACAGGTGTTCTTATTTTCTGAATACTGTGGGTGTGGAATCGAAACAGTATTCCGTACTGTCAGGGATCTGCAGCGAGGTGCGCAAGTGGCGGACTCCCTCTCGCGACTGGTGCTCCATTGCCGCGTTTACGAATCGCTGTATTTTTTTTGCAAACTCCGCGTTATCGAATCCCGTGGCGTGTTCTCGTAGTTCTTTGGGGTGGAAGTTTAGATAATCGATCTCTTTTAGGGCGGCGGCCAGGCATTCAACTCTGGGTTGATTGAAGAATAGGCCGGTCTGACCATCGACAATTGTCTCCAGAGCTCCTCCTGCGCCATACGCTACAACTGGGCGGCCGCTTGCCATCGCTTCCAGTGGCGTAATTCCGAAATCCTCCTCGCCTGGCATAATCAGCGCTTTACAGCGACTAAGCTCACCTACCACGGAACCGTCGTCGAGCCTGCCCAGAAACTCGATGGTGGGTCCGGCAATTTTCTTGAGGTTGTGCAGTTCAGGTCCAATCCCAACAATTCTAAGAGGAGCCTCAAGAGCGTTGCAGGCCTGTATGGCAAGATCGATGCGTTTGTAGCTGAGCAATCTTGAAACGACGAGGAAGTGGTTCCCAATGTCTTCTCGTTTTGCTATTTTGAAGCGGGCTATATCCACAGGAGGGTGGATTACCGCCGCGACTTCCCTGCGGTAGTATTTTCGAATCCTATTGGCGACATTGCGTGAATTGGCGACAAAGAAGTCGATGCGGTTGGCGCTCACAGCGTCCCACATGCGCAGTTTGTGGAGAGTTCCACGCAGCAGAGGCGCCACGATGGAGCCCGCCAGGCTCTTGCTGAAGTAGCCATGGGGTCTCCAGGCAAACCTTGCCGGAGTGTGGCAGTAGCAGATGTGCGTGGTTTCCGGACCGGTGATTATCCCCTTGGCAAAGCTGCTTGAGCTGCTAATTACCAGGTCGTACTCCGAGAAGTCAAACTGCTCGAAAGCCAGAGGGTACATGGCCAGGGCGCACTTGTCCAAATGACTTGAGACAAAGGGCCAATTCTGTAGGAATGTAGTTCTAACATCTACTTCTTGGAAGCAGGACAGTGTTTTACTCTTGTTATACACAGAAGTATAGAGCGGTGCTGCGGGGTATATGTCGTGTAAGGAAGCCACTACACGTTCTGCTCCGCCGGCTTGTGTAAGGTAATCGTGTGCAAGAGCGAGTTTCATTGTGCCGCCTCAAAGACTTGATGATTTTGTCAATTTCTTGTAATATGTCTGTTTCTCAGGCAGCTGCCAGGACCAGATCGTAGACTCGTTCCACTCCGCGGGCAGTTTGGCTCATCGTAAAGCAGTCGAGGACTTTTTGTCTGCCGTTGCGCCCGATGGTCCGGGCTTTTTCCGGGTCGGTGAGCAGACCCGCAATGGCGGCGGCCATCGCGCCCGCGTCGTTCATTGGAACGAGCCTCCCCGTAACTCCATCCGTTATGATTTCCGGCAGAGCGCCGCCGTTAGTGGCAACCACGGGTTTCGCGGCCGCCATCCCTTCGATCACGACACGCCCAAACGGCTCTCCCAGGCAGCTTGAATGGACAACCACGGTTACTTTTTGCAGCAACTGGGAGACGTCTTTTCTGAAGCCTAGAAAGTGTATGCTGTCACACAGGTCCAGGCGGTTCACCTGATCGTGGAGGCTGCGTTCGTACTCGTATTCTCCAAAGAGAGGGGAACCGATAATCCAGAACTGAGCTTTCGGATGCTGCTTCAGGACTTCAGCAGCGGCATTGATGAAGATATGCTGCCCCTTCCATTCCGCGATCCGCCCGACAACGGTAATGATCGGAACTGTACTGGCATTGTCTTCATGTCGATCAGACTGTTCGTCGGAGAGCTTAGTGTCAGGCCGATAGCTGCCATAGACAACGGCGCTTCGCTGTTTCTTGTGAACCTTAAGACAGCTCAGTGTGCTTTGCGAATTCGCTATTACGGCGTGCGGCAGAATTTTACAGAGTATCCGAAAGGCACTCATGGCCGCTCTTGGCAGATAGTGCTCATCGATGCGGTCTCTGACGTGCCAGACAGTCGGGATAAGGGCGATGCGGCCGGCCAGACCCCCATATATGTCGGACTTGAGAGAATTTGTGTGGATGAGCTCAACGTTAAGCAGACGCGCCAGTCTTGCAATTCGAAGAGAATATTGCAGAATTGTGAATATGGATCTGAGCTTTAAAAAAGCCGATGCGCCAAGACTATCCTTACGGGTATGCAGTACTTTCGGATCCAGAGGAATAACTTGGACCTCGATTCCAATCTCTCTGATTTTCAGCGTCAGCGGGCCATCTGACGCCAGCACTACGGAAGGGGAGTATTGGGATCTGTCCAGCCCTTCCAAAAGATCCAACAATGAAAGCTCTCCGCCACCTAGTTGTGCTGTGTGATCTAAAAACAGTACTTTTTTCGCTGTCATGTTTTTGTTCCCTTATCCTGCCATGCACAGGTAGTTCACAATTCTAGTTCGGTTACAGTTAAGTTTGTATTACTTTCTAGTAAACTATACGAATCCTCATTTTATGGATAGTATTACACAATCATGCCATGTGACAGGCTGCATCGCCAGCCAAGATCTGTAAGGCATAATACCCGAAATATGTTGGATTCGTACTATGAATAATAAAAAATCTACGCTGATTTTATGTAAAAAAATCTAGTAATAAATACTAGCGATTTGCCGAATCTTAAGTGTGGTGTCTGCTAACTCAGAATTCTTAGAGTAATTTCGGCGAATCGGCTCTGTAATTAGCTCTGATAAGCGAGTAGTCGCCAAGATACTTAATTATCTCCATAACCTGATGTATGAAATGGTACCCTCAGAATCGGGCGTAGTAAACCCTTCAGGGAAAATATTTTGTAACTTTTTTGTAATTTTCTGGAGTTACAGTAGGGCGAACTTAAGGGACAGATGTAAGAGTGAAATTGGGCTTATTGTGTCGAAATATCGAATGGAGTTTGGGAAGTTTGTTATCAGGAAGTAATGTAGGAGCATGATAACTCATGCTTGAGGAATAAAAATTCATCGGGAGGAGTTGTGATAAAGTTCCTTGTATATACATTCTACAGCGTCAATATGCCGGTTCCATCCGTACCTGTCCTCGACGTATTTTCTCAGAAATTGCGGAGTAAGTTTTTTTGTGCGGCTGCCTTCTAGAAACGCATTGATTGTATCGGCTAGGGAAGAAGAATCAGTTCCCGCCGCAATAAGCCCAGGATCTAGGTCTCTAAGGATTTCCGGGATCGCGGCTATAGGAGTTCCTATGACCGGAATTCCACACGCAAGTGCTTCAGTGACCACCAAGCCAAATCCTTCAAGGGCTAGAGTGGGTAAAACAAAGAGATCCGACGCCTGATAATAGGCGGCTAGGTCAACATCAGGAATGAAACCAACCAGCCGAACGTGAGCTTCCAAACCCAATGATTTAATTGCGGTATTTAAACGATCTTGTTCGGGGCCTTTGCCTCCGACCAGCAGCAGAATATCACGGTTGCGGTCTACGACGCTTGTCATTGACTCGATTAGATTGTCAAGTCCCATACGCGGAGCGAGCCGCCGCACAGTAAGAATGATCCGGCGATCCTGAGGCAGACCCAGGCGTTGTCTGATCGAGTTCTTGCTGTCAGTCAGACAAAAGCGATTGAGATCAGCTCCACCTGGAATAATATGAATCCGCTCGGGCTTCACTTTATAATCCTCTCGTGCCATATTAGCAAAACAATTGCTGAGCGTTAACACCTTTAGACTACTCACCAAGTTAATCGTTTCGAAGTGACGTCGTATTTTTCGTTTGATGGCCGCCTTCAACAAGGAGCAAAGGTTACTAGTTCTGCACTCCTCCAGCCACCCTTCCTGATCCCAGGGGCCGTGAAATGTTCTAATGCGCGGAATTGACTTTGGAATGGCCTGTAGAGGTCCAACGGCTGCGTAAGCAAAGTGAGTATGGACCAGGTCGAAGCGTGTAACCGCACAGAGTTTTTTGCAGGCATCTCGTCCTTGACGTATAAACTTTCCTCCCTGTCCGGCTCCAATGTAGCGCACAATGCGAATTCGGCCACGCATCTCATCATCGGGAGGAATCTCTGTTTGACGAGGAACAAGAAAGGTAATGTCATGGCCTCTCTCTTCGAGGCCTTCCGCCAAGGCCCACGCAGCTACTTGGGCGCCGCCAGAAAGATCGCCACAAACTGAGTCGGCGAGGAAAAGAATGTGCATTTCGAATATCTCCTAGATTTTATGAGGGCTGTGCCTCTAAGGATTAAGAGTTTGGGGCTTCCGCCAACTCCCCTATAGACTTGAAATCGCTGCTATTGTGTCCAGTCTCCCCTGAGCGTAACTTGATCGACTTCTGTCGTAAAAACGGAAGCTCGAAGAATTGATAGAAGATCCTACCACTCCCGACCGCAATGCCAATACACGCTGATAATAGGACTAAATGGCTGACAGGATAGATAGGAATAATCCGAAAAATTTGGTTTGTAATGCCCAGTGCCAAGAAATGGATCAGATAAAGACTGTAAGAAAATGCGCCTATCGCTCCGAGCGTCCGAACTGCTCTGTACTTCTCTATCATATTATCGAAGGGGTGAAGTGCAACTAAAAGCAGAGCATAGGCGTAGGTGGCGCAGTAGGTAATGCGACTTGGCTCTGCCTGAGGCCCTGTGGGAATATGGCGGGCAAGAACGAATATTGCTGTTGCCAAACCTGCCGCCATAAGCCATCGTTTTGGTCTGGGTTCTCCTGGGTGCATAACGATGTCGTACACCATGGCTCCTAAGCCAAATTGCGGCCAGAGGTCAAATGGATAGAGCCGATATTCTGGTGCAAAAGCAAGTAACAGAAGCCCCGCAATAGTCAAAGCATGCATCCCATTCAAAAGCACCGCTTGTCCGTTGCGCTTCGAGCGAAATAGGACGAACAGACTAACAATAACGTAAAAAGCCATCTCATAGCATAGTGTCCAGCATACTATCGATAGGAAATTTTGACGGAACAACATTTGAGTAAGGGTGAGGTTGGCTACGTAGAAAAGCAGGGATTGATGGATAAAATCTCTTTGGGCAAGTGTGCTGCCACGAAGGCTGTGCCTTTCCACTAAATAGTTAGCAAGCAGTCCACACATGAAGACTAGGATTAGAGAAAACCAACACGGAGGATAAATCCGCAAAAATCGTGCTCTTATAAAGGATGTCCAATTGTTGCCCTTGCGCAAAGCGGAGCACGCAGCCCCCGATATGCAATACCCGCTGATCACAAAAAATATCTGGACCCCCAGATAACCCAACGAACCAAGCCGGTAGATAACATTGGAATCCAGGCTCGGAAATCTGCCCGTAACCACGGCGCAGGAGTGGTACAACACAACGCTTAAACTTGCGATGCCACGCCACATGTCCAGTGTTTTGTATTCTCGGTTATTGATCGGTATTGTCGCCAATGATGCCATATTCCTTTTGACCGCGGCGGTTCCCCCATTGGGTATTCGCTCGTTGTGTCTTATGTGAAGCCTTCAGCTTTGAATAGATATCAACATGTTTTTTCGCTACTGAAGACCACGAAAATTCGGCCGCTCGATCCAGTCCTTTATTCGCCATTTTGCTTCTTTGATCCGGTCTTTGTAATAAATCGATCAATTCATCAGCAAACGATTCGTCTTCGGCAATCATGCCGAATTTGCCGTTATCGAGAACATAGGCTGCGCCTGAATTTGGGGAGCAGATAACAGGGGTTCCGCTGGCAAGCGCCTCCAGATATGGAATACCGAACCCTTCGTAGATGCTCGGATAACAAAAGACCCACGCCTCACGGTATCGTTGAGCAAGAGTTTCGTCTGATGGGAATTCTTCTTTGATGACTCGTGGATGATCTGGACAGAAGTCGCTGACAAAGCAAAGAGTCGCTCGCGGAAAACGAGGCAAAATGCGATTTACGAACAGCTCATATAGGAACCTGCCGCGCTTTCGTCCAGCCCATGTTCCAATGTAGAGTAGCCGGGGCTCGTTTGTTTTAGCGCCTGGGTGAAATACGAGTGAATCGACGCCATTGTCGGCTAGCCCATTCGTTTTGTAGATATCCGCAGTTTCTATTCCGACTGCAAGCGAATGATGGGCGAGATGCACAGATAAGTGTTCTAGCGGATATACGAGGGAGGTCAGGAGCTTGCGCGGTAGCGACGAGGCTGAGAGCGCCTCATGCTTTGCTGAACCATGCATGGTTCGGACTGTTGGAATGCTTCGATTCAAATAGAACCAATCGTCTCCGTGCAAATGAAGAACGTCAGGATGCTCAAAATTAACGAAGTTAAGCAGCGCCGGTAGAATAAAGGCCCTGCCGATCCGGTCGGTCGCCATCCACTTCTGAGCGGGAAACAATTGTTGATGTCGATATAAGGCGCCCTTCGGAGCTCCGGTGAGACTGAATACCGTCACTTCATGGTTATCAGGGAGACCTGCCACCGCGTTTGCAAGGCGATGGACTGCTACTTCTACACCACCGATCTTACGGCCTGGTGCGGGCAAAGTTGTATGATAAAATGCAATTTTCATGTTCGGCCTACTTCTTGGCTACAATTAGTTTCGGTGGAAGCGCTACGTTCCATCGAAGGAAGAGTGAAAAGTATTGCCGACAGAACCCAAAAATAGTCTGCTCCTTGAAGGGTAGGAGTGCCTAAAAATGAGATAACGTTCCCACACAGGAGCACGAATATAGTTAATGCCGCCAGCGATGACCGCGGACATTGCAGGGAGGTGCAGGCCCTCCAACCTTTCCACAAGAAACTGAAAACAACCGTCATTAAAAGCATGAGCCCTGGAATGCCCATGTCGGCCGACATAGCGCCAAATTCTGTTTCGCGATTCGCTGCAATCAGCGGTTTTAGATTATCTCCTCCATCTGTACCGCGCTGGTATCCAATTCCTAGCGGATGCTGTGGAATGAAGGTCCCCAACGAAGTGAAATTTCCCCCTCTATCCGTGGCAAATTTTTCGAAGGGATTGCTGGCCGTGGCTGCATACCGGCTGGCAGCTAGACCACCGGACATGTTCTGAGCCACAATATATCCAACTCCGATCACAATCACAAAAAGTAAAGCCAGGCCGATGCTATGCAGAGGATTTGGCTGAAGCCTCAAAGCGATAAAAAATAGAACAGCAGCTTCCAGCGGAAAAAGGATAACCCACATCCGGCCGCCGCTTACAAGCAAAGCCATGATATTGATGATCAGACACGCAGCAAGCCATATTTTTCTCTTTAGACCGGACAGGGGAGTAAGGAGCGATCCCAGGGCCATGATTGCGGCGATGTTACTCCAGATGCATACGATCCCTGGATATGATGTTGTGGAGGCAGGGGACCACGAAGTACCCTGTAACTGGCCACTGCTATTTGTAATCCACCAGTTATGCTGTGTTATATTCTCATAACCAGGCAAGTGAGCGATGGTCCAGTCTCTTCCCATTCCGTACTGAACGAGCGCAAATCCCGAAATCACTGTTCCCAGAAGCATGAGAACGGTGATAATAAAGTGAACATTTCGGTATGTTTTTACGCAATCGTGCGTCATAAAATAGAAGGATATCGGCAGTAGGTACCAGGTTAAGAAGGTGACAGAGCTTCCTAAAACTCCTGCTCCAGTTGGGAAAAAGATTTCCACACAGCCCCAGCCCATCCACAATAGTATTAAAGAGGCAAAGGGTGGCATATGAATTCGTTTGCCCGCGAAACCCCGCGAAAGCAGCCAGGCTCCAAGCAAGAGCGCCGCAAGCATTGGTTTGATGATGTAGACTAGAGGAGAAAAATCGCTCAAGTACTTAAACATACCCTCAAGGGCCGAATAGGTGAAATAGAAAGTGAGAGCGACTACAGGGCGGTTTAGCGACAGAAGTATGACAGCAGCAATCAGGAACGGGATAGATGCGAAGGCAACCTCTTTGCCTAAAAATACAGTTCCGGCAACTACGGCGCACATAAATAGACAAATAAAGACAGCTAGTCTAGAATTGGGGACCTGCAACAACGGTCTGTCACCGAGTGGTTCAGAAAACTCAGTAGCCTTCGCAATGTGTAGTGACATTCTTTTTACTCTTCTTTAATCCGTTCAATCCGTTAGCCGGCACTGTCGACAGTCTGTATGTCCCGCTGTAGTTTTGGGCTTGCGTAACAGGGTGCCCCTCCGCTCACTTCTTCCATACGAGATAAAAGCTTTCGTCCGAGAACAGGCCAAGAGAAATGATCAAGATAGAGTTGTTTGGAATTTTTCGAAAGATGTTTCCATAGACTCTTATCCTTGTCCAAACGAGCTACATGCGCGCAGAACTCGCCTTCATCCATTGTTTCCGCAAGGAGGAAGGATGAACCATCATTTTTTAGCAAGATTTGATCTGTATTGCATCCTCTGGTGCCAACTGTTGGAATGCCATGCGCCAGAGCGCACATAAACGATCCGCGGCGTGTTGAGATGCCGTCGTTGAATGCACTTAGGCTAATGTCCATCGCGGCGAATCGTCGTGAGATTTCTTCCGGGGGGAACGGACCTTCGGCAATGTAGTCTATGCTACTAAGCGATGCGGACGCCGCATCCGGATTGGGACCTATATAGAGCACGATCGCGTTTTTGCCCACGGTTTTGGCAGCCTTTTCCACCCTGCTCATCATCCTTGAATCGTGCATCCACCCAAATATGCCAAGAACGCAGGCTTGCGGCGGGATATTCAGACGACGGCGAGCTTCCTCTTTTGAGATCACTGACTGATCTATGTTAGATCCTACAGGTAAATGCATGATATGCTTGCCGGGAAACCACCCACGAAACCTATCCGCCCATGGCTGGATTGAAAAAAGAATCAGGTTGGAAGCGCTGCCCAGGCGTCGAAGCTGCCATCGCTGCCAGGTTGTCATAACTGCAAGCTTACAGCTCTCGATAGGAACAAACGGTTCGTGAACCATCACGGCAAAGTTCGTTGTGGGCAATCTGCGTTTGATTCGATGAAATACTTCGGGAAGCTGCAGGTTTAAACCCCATCGTCCGTAACTAAATGGACAGTACTGCAAGACGACCCAATCAGGTTTTTCAGATACCACCCGGTCTTCTATAACAGCAACGCTTCCTGGGTCGTCAACGGAAAAGACTGTTTGGATGTCGATGCCAGGAATTGGATCTGGATTTGGGCAGGCGGTTAGAATGGTTACGTCGGCGTATTGGGCAAGTTCTTTAGAGAGCTTTACCGTATAATCCCCAATCCCGTCTAGTTCTGGCGGCAGAGCGGCTACGATCATGTGGATTTTCATTTTGGCATCCTGCACTCTCTTCCGAATCGACTTCCTATCTTACGTGCGGGAATACCTGCCCAAATTTCATACGGCGGTATGGATTTTGTGACCACGGCGCCTGCGGCTACCACGGCTCCCTGACCTATAGAGACGCCTTTGAGAACCACCGAATTTACCCCGACCCATACGTCTTCCTTCAACTCGATTTCCCCGTCCTCGCATGGCAGACTGTTCATGGGACCGCCATCTACGGTCATGCCGTGATCGTGGTCGATAAATCTACATCCCGATGCAATCAGACAATCATTTCCTATTTCAATGCGCTTTCTGATGTTAAACTCGCATCCGCTCCCTATAAAGACTCGATCGCCGGCGACTATGCATGGTCCGCTCTGCCACCAGCCGTCGTATTTGAAGAAAATATCATCTTCTAGCACGCATTTCTGACCGACTTTTATCTGATGCGGCCATGTTGCGGCAAGTCGTCCTACTCGAGTTCTTGCGCCAAAGGATGCGCCTAGACTTTGCCAGTATAGTTTCCTTAGTCTTGACGCAATAGCTAATCGAAACCGAAATCGGAATGCCATTTGTTGAACGAAAGTATCAAATTGCATATTTTTTTCCTTTATTATTGTATGGTTTTCGCTACTTTAGTTCCTAACGCTCCTCCGCATGCCAATGCGTAGGTCAGATATGTACGATTGCTTCGGTTTAGCGCCATGGATCGACGCAGGCTTAAGCGAGCGCTCCGATGGTCACCATTTTTGAGAAGAAAAAAGCCATTCCTGCCGAGTGCCGCTGCGAGTTGGAGGCGAATGTGTCTGTGGAGAAAGGACATGTGCTCATCGGCAAGGACTTGTGTGCACCTGAAGATATGGCCTTCTTCCATGCTCGGATTTACCTTTTGGCTCATTCCACCTGGATGAAGCCGGTAGTTCATTAAACGGTCCTGCAAGTAATAAACCGGAAGGTTTAAGCGAGCGCATTCATAAAACAGCCAGATGTCTATCGCGTCCCTTGCACGCGGATCGATAAAATCGAGTTCAATTATACTTCTGCGGAATAGAGTAGCTCCGACCGGCATGCTTTGATCCACGAGCGCAGCAAACGCCCAGTCCTCCATTCGGCCCTGGAAGAGAAGATTGCGCTTAAACGCGCGCGATGCGCTGTCGGTCTCGATCGGCAATCTCTTTCCTTCGGTGTCCATTAGCCAATGATCGCAAAAGGTGAAAATCAGTGAACTGTCCATAATCATCGGCTGGACAAGCTTTTCGATAAAGGTCGGCTCGAAAGTGTCGTCATCGTGCAAAAAGCAGAAATAATCTCCACTGCAGGCTTCAATACCCGCTCGCCAGTTTTTGACTATCCCCACGTTTTGCTCATGCCGTATATAACGTACGCGGGGATCGTCGACGAAGTCTTTGACTACGCCTGGTGTGTTGTCCGTGCTGGCGTCATCCAGAATTAAAATCTCGATGGCGTCGTAGCTCTGAGCCAGAGCGCTATGCAGACACTCCCTCAAATAGACTGCCCTGTTGTACGTCGGAATTAGTATGGAAACCAGTGGGGGTGTCAATGTAGTAGGTCCTCCACACTTCGGCAGTCGCCGTGCTTACTTAGAAATTCCTGGACATTGGTAGATAGTAGAACGGGAAATTCACTCCGGATCTTTTCAACCGGCCAGTTCCACCATTGGATATGCTCCAGTTCTTCGATTATTTCGTCTGAGAAACGTTTGCGTACTGGTACGGCAGGATTGCCGGCGACGATGGTATAAGGCGCTACATCTTTAGTGACGACGCTTCTTGCCGCAATAACCGCTCCATTTCCTATCGTTACTCCGGACATGATCATTGCGCCTGTACATACCCAGACATCGTTGCCGATAATAACGTCCCCTTTAGCGTGAGGCAGCCCAACGGTATCTTCAGCTCCGTCAAAGAGGACACTAAATGGATAAGTGGTTATCCAGTCCACGCGGTGGAATCCGCCAAAGACAATCCATACATCTTCGGCGAAAGAACAGTAGTTTCCAATTTTCAACTTACAGTCTTCACCAAAGTGAACTATTCTTGGGCTCTTAGATGGATGCCCATAGGTATATTGTCCGATCTCCCAGCATTTGTGGCGATCGAGATCTTTTAGAAAGATGGATTCATCATGATAAAAATACTGATGCAGTCGCCGATGAACCTTGTGCAGGAATTTACGGGCGAACCTCTTTACGGGCGACTTACTAAGCTTGTTTTTGAATGCTTCTTTCATGTGCAGCCTTTCTTTTAATATGACTAAGATATATCTTGCTGGTCAATTCGGCACTTCGGCACCATGTGAAGGATTGAGAATATTTATTCGCCCAGATGCGTTCGTCTCCAAGTGTTTCTTTGCAGCTCAATAAATCCACCAACCTTCGCCCTGCACCACGCGCATCACCGCGCGCCACCAGATATCTTGACGGCAGCATAGTTGCAGCACCCGGCGAGTTATAGGCTACAACGGGCACGGAAGCAGCTAGCATCTCTATAATCCCAAAGGGCATACCTTCAACATAGGAAGGGAACACGCCAGCCGAGCAAGTTGATAGCAAATCAGGAATATCTTCTGGCTTGCATCGCATTACAATCTCGATATTTTTCTGCATAGCGACGGGAAAGAATCTCCGAATTTCGGCTTCTGAGCTAAATAAGCCCTTCGTTCCAATAAGCCGAAACTGAGCGTGGGGAATAGCTCCGATAACGGTTCTTACGATGCTTGGAAAGTCTCGCGCACCTTTGCGGAAGTCAAATGTGCCCACAAAGGCGATAATTGGTTGTTGGGGTAAAGCGCCGGAAACCTGGTCAAACAGACTTCGTCTTGAAGCGCTTATTCCATATGGGATGGCGACAATTTTTCGAGGATCGATATTATGACGGCAAAGCTCTGCCTTGTCGTCGTCGCTGCTGACATTCACGATGTCAGCTTCCTCCACCGTCTTTTGAGCTCGGGACAACCATTTGTTAAGGTGTCGGACTTTAGCTCTGTAATGGACAACGGATCCGATCAAAGATTTCGCATTTATAGGCTCAGGGATAGTGATCCTGGATAAATGATGGGTAAGTAGCACCGAGCGTGCAACGTATAAGGGCGAAGAATTAAATTCTTTGCGGCTAAAGGGAAGGTATGCGTGGTCGTAGTCTATGACGTCAAATTTATGCGCGTGCTTTAAAAGATAAGAGCGCAGATTTTCATGAAAGACTTCGTAAGGAGCAACATTATTTTGAGGCCTGGGGAAATCCGCTGGCGAAACAATTTGACAATCCCAGCCGATTTGCTGCATTTCCTCGGCCAGTTCTACTACGACTTTAGAACCGCCAAGTTCCAGGGAGCATGGAATCGGAGTGCAGAACAATATCTTGTTCATTGAATTACTCTCTCCTGGATATTCGTGACAGTAGTCAAGAGTTGGGCTTCAAGACGATCGAGCACGGTTTCGCTTTTCCAGTGTTCTGCTTTAAGCCGGGCGTTGGCCGATAGAATATTCCAGTCGTCAGGTTTGGAAATTGCGGTCTCAAGGCGCGCTGCGAAACTATCGGCGCACAAGTACTCCACAAGAAGACCATCGAGGCAATCTGTAATAAAATCTGCGGGTCCTCCCGATCTGTGACAGATACACGGTATGCCCACAGCCATAGCCTCAGCTATTCCACGCCCATAAGGCTCGCCCATAGATGCGGACATTAAATAGTCCGCGTCTTTGAGGTGGTCGTAAACCTCATCGTTGGGAACCTTGCCCAAAAAGCGAATAGGTAATGTATTGCTTTTGGAAAAGTTTTCAATGCGAGCACGTTCCGGACCATCCCCCAGAACCGTCCCTGAAACGGCAATCCCTTTTGAGCGCAGGCGTTCCACTGTTTCACAAAAGATCATCGGATTTTTGTAGCTGAGCAAATTAGCTATAAAGAGCAACTTTATCTCGCCTTGACGGGGGCGCATTTCAGGCTGCGGAAGATCTTCGGGGATCTGTACGATCACCGGCAAATCCATGACGTTTATTTTTGGGTACTCGCGGCTTAATGAATCAGCATGCTTGCTGGTCGCGCATAGGATTAGAGACGCCTTGCGTACAGTCGAACTCCAGCCGTGGTTCGCTATGGGACTTATGATGCCCTGAAGACCGATTCCTAACCTCGGTCGGCCCTCTTTTGGAATTTGGCAGCCGGTTACTGGCCAGGGATAAAATAGTGGCCCTATAACGAGTGGTTTTCCTAAGGTTTTAGGCTCCGTTGGACAACTGCCGTGATAGGGATGCATCCGCCAGACGAGATCAAAATTATGCGTTCGATCGAGGTCGGCCATCCATCTGTCAGCTCTCCATCCGTGCTCCCATGGAGCCAGTGAGTTTGCCGGTACTCGATGCCGGGCCGTTATAACGTGCAGGTTTGGACTGCACTCTTGGATAGAAGCATGGTTGGCGTAAGCAAAGACCCGGTGTCCCCGGTTTGCAAGCCCGTTAAGCAGAGAAAAACAAATCAGTCCGTCGCCGTGCGCCTCATGATCTGTCAGGAATTCGGATGCCCTATGGACGAAAATCGACAGCTTCCTTGACATTTACGCCTCCCCTAAAGCCGGCCCAATGCTGCCGGTTGCGACGACTTCAGAAGAAGCTAGTTTTTGAGTGGTGCTCATAAACGGCCTTTCAAAGACAATATGGAATAGCCAGGAAAACGCAACGCCTAATGTCAACCCTCCTAAAATCAACAAGAACAAATCTAATTGCGCTTTAGGGTGGGCCGGAACTAAAACGTACTGCCACAGGAGTTGCAATATGGGCAGGTGAACGAGATAGAGGCTGTAGGAAAAGGTACCGATATAGACAAACGGCGCCCAGTTCAGGCAACGGTGAATCCACGATTGCCGGCTATGCGTTAAGCCAATGATGAATGTCACAGCACAAAGACCGACAAGGATGTCCATGCCGATCTGATACTTTGTGGTTGCCAATGGAATTTGCGTGCACAAAAGCACCAAAACACAGAATCCCGCAGATATACCTAGCCAGAGAGTAGAAGCGCGATATCGAACCGCGGTAGAGTTAGAGGAAAAGCAAATCGTTGCCCCGATCATGCCAAAAGTAAAGAGCGATAAGTAGTGTGCGGTCAATCCGGCAAATCTGGTGGGCTGAAGAATGACGGCTACTACTATACCGACTGCAATAGCAAGTCCAGCAGTTCTTTTGATACCGATCGTACTCCATCCACGTACTAAAAGCGGAAACAATAAATAGATTTGGCACTCTACGGCTATCGACCAGAATACGCTATTGATCTCAAGGGACCGATGGATGTTTTGTAGGAGCAGTAGATGAGCCAGTATCCCCATGGGCGTCACCGGCAGGCTATAATCCCACACCGTCCCCATTTTGTGGCTTAAAACCGTTGTGGCGAGGGCGATGGAAAGGACAAGAGCAGCATAGTAGGGGGGCAAAATGCGCCTGATACGCTTTTTGAAAAACGAAGAAGTTCCTTCCTCCAGAACATTGCCTCGTTTTGCCACCGGGATCATTAGACAAAACCCTGAGAGTACTATAAATACATCGACGGCGAAGTGGCCGTAGTCGAGCCATCCTTCCCAAAAAGCATGAACGTGATCTGGCCGCCGTCCATCAAAGTAAATCGTTAGCCACGCATGATGCGCCAACACATAGAGCGCCGCTAGACCCCGGATTCCATCAAGAAAACCTAAATGGGAGTGGGGAAAACCGGTGGCCCCATGGGGCGGTCCAGCCGAAGAGATGTTGGAAACTCGGTT